>ENA-OPRS01000116-OPRS01000116.1-human-gut-metagenome-genome-assembly--contig:-NODE-116-length-59932-cov-3.865424_pt1 | contig 59932 bp, 48 predicted proteins | sample MGYA00241795_ERZ501881 | MGnify/ENA primary metagenome ERZ501881 (study PRJEB25962, sample SAMEA2042440) | human gut metagenome | biome: human gut; feature: human-associated habitat; material: faeces... | reverse complement strand
AAGCCGGTCTTTTCCCAGGCCGGAAGTTTCCAGCTGGGGAGAGGCCCCTTCTTCCCACCGGTACAGTCTGCCCAGCAGATCCACATAACACTGCTCTCCCAACAGGTACAGGGGAGCGAAGGTGGCGGAAGCGGAGGTCCAGGAACCGAGGCTCGGGTCGGAGGTTCTCCAGAGTTTACCTCCTGCCATCAGATAGAGGGTTCCCTGGCTGGTCCCCGCTAGAAACTGAATGCTTCCCGATCCCGGATACTCCACCTGAACCCCTTGGGTCTCGTGGGGTCCCACAGACCAGAGAGCCGAGGGATGGGAGGGGTCCACATAGTAAAAACGGCCCATGCTGTCGCACACGGATAGAGAAACCCCATCCGAGGCTACAGGCAAAGGCCAAACGTCAGTCCGTTCCAGCTGAAGGTTCCATTGGGACAGAGTGGGACCGGTATCCTGCTGCTCCAACAGGTAAAGTGTCCCGTCCCGTAGGGCAGCCCACTGCAAGGAGCAGTCCAGATTCTCCTGATACAAGATTCCGCTGCCGGCGGCATCCAATACCTGCAAGCGAGTGCCCGTGGCAGTTTGGAAGACCAGGCAGCAGACATCTTCTCTGTCTTCCAGCAGGAGAATGTCTCCTTCCGCCGGTCCCACCTGAACCGGGGAAGAGGATTCCGCTCCTAAAAAGGCAAACAGGAAAAGCAAAACGGCCATGGAAGCCGTCAGGCCCAAAAAGCGCCAAAACTTTCCCCAAGTGCCACGCCACCGCAACTGACCCATCATATCGATTCCCCATTTCCCCTGCCGGCGAATGGTTCCCCCGGCATAGCCAAGCTTACGAGTCCGACTCCTTCTCTTCAAATAAATCCCGGGCCAAAGACCGGTCCCCGGTCAAGGCTGCCAGCAATATCCGGTACACCCCGGCGGGGTCCTGGTGAAACCGGGATTTTACCAGTTCTGCCTGGGCCCGATCGGGTACATACAGGGTGATGGACATCAAGTCCATTTTCCCCCCGGAGATGTGGCATTCCACCTGAAATCCCCGATCCGTTTCCAAAATATCTACCCGGTTTTCCCGTTGGGACCGGGCGTCCGCCAACATGGAAACCGCGGCCTCCAGTGCCTTGTCCCGAACGGACAGGGGCAAAGTGGCGTCCAAACTGTTGGCAATTTCCAGACCGGTGGGGGTGATGGAACAGATGCCCTCTTCGTCCAGGGTTACATTGCCCTGGGTGACCAAGGTGGCCAGAGCATCCTCCACCTCAAAGTAATTGGCCAGGCCTTTTTTCTGGACAATACGGGTAAGGTCCTGCCGGGACAAAGGTGTTCCCACGCTGGCCAAAATATAGCAAAGCAAAATGCGAATATCATTTTTATGCCAAAGACCGCCTGGCTCCACACCGGCGGTAAAGGCGTCTCGATTCATAGAGAAATAGCTCCTTTCCAACCAGGAAAACCTGCCATAAGAACTAGATTTATTATACTGTTTTTTAGGCAACCTAGCAAGAGCGCAGCGAAAAAAATCCGCCCGCTCTGTGGTCCCTGAAAACAGGGTGCCCACAGAGACGGGCGAAAAATCATTCAGGAATGGGGAGGGGACTGCATCAAGTGGCGGTTTTTGAGGATGACCACCAAACGGAACAGCAGGATGGAACCCTCGGTGACAGAGGTCAGAATGCACAGGTTCACCAGATTGATTCCCCACAGAGCCCAGATCAGGCCGGCCCCTGCCAGGTAAACCACCGTGCCGAAGACCACGGAGATATTGGCGTATTTGGCCAAGCCCATGGCTCCCAAGGTGGGATATCCCAGCACATAGTTGGGGAAGCAGAACACGGCCACGGGGATCAGCAGCCGCAGGGGAAGCACCACTTTGGAGCCTTCCGCTCCCAGCCAGAGCACCAGCAGGGGTTCGGCAAAGATAAACACAATGGCGCAGCCCACCAGAATGATGGGGTAAACCAGCAGCATGGCTTTCTTGATGAGGCCAAAGTTCCGGTGTTTCATCATGTGGGGATAGAGACTGTCGGCAATGGGGGACATGCCGCTTCGGGCAGCACCGATAATTTTGTCCGCGTTGGTGTACAGGCCGGTGGCGGTGGCTCCCGCCATGGCGTTTAAGAGAATGCCGTTTAAGTTGGAGTTGATGGAAGCGGCCACTTTGGAAAGAAAGAACTGGGAAGAATCTTTCAGCTCCACCCAAACTTCCTTGGGAGAGACCCGGGTGAACTTGACCCCCACCTTGGTGAACAGATGCCAGTACACAAAGAGAATGGCGCCGATATTGCCCACGGCGGTGAAAAGGGGTACCAGATAATAGTCATCGGGCTGATGGACAAAGACGAAGATCATCAAAGTGGCGAAGAACTTGATGGCCACCGCACGGATGGTGATGGTGGACATCTGTTCCAGCCCCCGGTACATGAAGTCGGGGAGCAAGGCGTAGGTGCACACGGAGACCAGATAGAAGAAATACACCAGCACCTGACTCCGGTCTGCCAGAGAGGGACTGATAAACAGGAAGAGGATCAGGAAAGAAAGGGCCATAAACAAGGCTTTCGAGAGAATGACACAGGTGAGGATTTTGGAAAGATAGGACTTGTCCTCCCGGAATCGGGAAATCTTGGCGGTAGCGGAATAGATAAAGCCAAAGTCGATGAGAATCTGGAAAAAGTTAGTGGCATATTGGGCGGCGCCCAACACGCCGATTCGGTCCAGACCCAGCACCCGCATCTGATATCCCTGGGTCAAAAGCCCCAGAGCCATGTTGGAGAACTGGAGAATGTAGAGCATTACCGTGTTTTCCAAAAGGCTTCCCCGGCGGCGGGACTTCCATTTCTGTTTCAGGTCCATAGCGTCTCCTTTCAGTTCAGGCGGCCTTTTAGATGAAAGAGCAGTGCGATCAGCCCATACTGGCGCAGGTTCAAAAGGGTCAGAAGCAGCTTGCGCATGGACCCAAGCCGAGACAGGTAACTGCACTGGCGGTAGTCGGGAAACTGTTCCTCCAGATACCGGCGGAATTGTCCCAGCAGGGGATGTTTCCTGTCGATGAGCAATACCCGCACCGAGGCGGTCAGGTACACATGGAACAGAGTCAGATAGCAAAACTCCTGGCGATATTGGTCAAACATTCCCTGTTCCCGGAAGTAGCCCAGCAGGTCATCGAAGGCCAGGAGAATCTCACGGTTCCGGTCCGCATTCTGGTTTTTGGTAATGGAACCTTCCCGGTTCAGGTAATTGTATCCCACAAAGTCCAAAAATACCATGGAACGGGCGGCGGCCATCAGTTTGGGAATGGTGCGCATATCCTCGTACCAGACCCGGGGCGGAAACAGGATTCCCGTCCGAGCAAGCAGTTCCCGCCGGTAGAGCCGGCAGCAGGCGGAGGGGGCGCAGAGCAGCAGTTCCGGGTGATCCCGGAGGGTTAGTCCCCGGTCCTTGGGGGCGTCTTCCCGAAATACCTGCAGGGTCTGGCCTGCCTCGTCCACCCAGCGGAAGGCAAACATGACAAGGTCTGCTTCTTCCCGCAGACCTGCCTCTATGGTTTTCTCCAGGGTTTCCGGTTCGATCCAGTCATCGCTGTCCACCAAAAGGATCCAATCCCCTGTGGCTGCCTTGATCCCGGTGTTCCGGGCGCCGCCCAGTCCCTGGTTCTGCTGATGGATCACCCGGATACGTCCATCGGTTTTCGCCAGCTGGTCGCACAGGGCTCCGCTGGAATCGGTGGAGCCGTCGTCCACCAGCAGCAGTTCAAAGTCCGGCTCTGTCTGAGCCAGTACGGAATCCACACATTTTTTCAGGTACCCTTCCACGTTGTAGACAGGCACCACCACCGTGGCTTTTGGCATAGAAAAAACCTTCTTTCCCAGCCGGAACACCGGCGGATTTTCATGGGGATCAAAGTGACCTTTGATCAATGGTTTCCTTATTATACACGCTGTGGGAAGAATTTGCAAATTTCCCTGGGAAACCCAGAAAAAGGAAGGATTCGCGAGAATGGGGCCAGGGCCGAAAAGGGGGAGAATTTTGGAAAAAGGGGATTTAACCCTTCCCTTTCTTCCCGGGGGTTGTTATAATAGGGGCAAGGACGGCGCTGAGACGCCGACACCTTGGAACGGAATTTAAACAGTTAAGGAAGGAGTTTGCAGTATGGCTAAAATTATCGGCAGGCCCGCCCTGCCCAACATGCCCTGGCAGGACAAGCCCGAGGGCTACCAGAAGCCTGTGTGGCGCTATGACGGCAATCCCATCATTCAGCGGGACGCCATCCCCACCTCCAACAGCGTCTTCAACTCTGCCGTGGTCACCTTCGGCGATGCCTATGCCGGCGTGTTCCGTTGTGACAACCGGGGCGTAGAGATGGACATCTTCGCCGGTTTCTCCCAGGACGGCATTCATTGGGAGATCAACCACGAGCCCATTGTCTTCGAAGGGGAGAAGGATGTAATCCGCAAGGAATACCGGTATGATCCCCGGGTGTGCTTCATCGAGGACCGGTATTACATCACCTGGTGCAACGGCTACCATGGTCCCACCATCGGCATCGGCTATACTTACGATTTCAAGAAGTTCTACCAGCTGGAGAACGCGTTCCTGCCCTACAACCGGAATGGCGTGCTGTTCCCCCGGAAGATCAACGGCAAATTCGCCATGGTCAGCCGTCCCAGCGACACGGGCCACACTCCCTTCGGCGATATCTTCTTCAGCGAAAGCCCCGACCTGACCTACTGGGGCAAGCACCGGTTTGTGTTCGGCACCGCCGATGGCTGGCAGTCCAAGAAAGTGGGCCCTGGCCCCACTCCCATTGAGACCGACGAAGGCTGGCTGCTGATCTATCACGGAGTGCTCAATTCCTGCAACGGTTTTGTGTACCGCTTTGGCGTGGCGCTGCTGGATCTGGACCGTCCCTGGATCGTGAAAGAGCGGGGCAACTTCTATGTGTTCGGACCCGAGGTGCAGTATGAGCTCACCGGCGACGTGCCCAACGTGACCTTCCCCTGCGCCACTCTCACTGACCCGGAGACCGGCCGGATCACCATCTACTACGGCGCCGCGGACACTGTCACGGGCTTGGCCTTCACCACCGTGGACGAACTGCTCTCCTACATGCGGAAATATCCCATGGACGTAGGGGATCAGGAAAACAAGTAATTCCCATGAAATTCCCACAGGGGCTGTTGCACAGGGCAACGGCCCCTGATCTTTTGAACCCCGGGGAAACGAGGAAGCGCGCTTTTGGGGAACTTGGAGGAAATTTCGGGTTTGCCCTGGAGCCGGGGAGACTCTTGCGTGAAAAGGGGGATTATGGTACAATGATAAAAAATTTCCGGTGGGATGCCTCCCACAAGATGCAAGGAGAAAGGTAGAGAGTCATGGTAAAGATTTTAACCGACAGTTCCTGCGATATCAGCCCCAAGCGGTGTCAGGAGCTGGGTGTGGAGATGCTTCCCATCACTGTGAATTTCGGGGAGGAGAGCTACCGGGCCAACCTGGACATTTCCAACGAGGAATTTTACGAGAAGCTGGCGGCGGCCCAGGAGCTTCCCAAAACGGCCCAGATCACCCCGGCTTCTTTTGAGAAGATTTTCAAGCCCTATCAGGAAAGCGGCGACGATGTGGTCTGCCTGTTTATTTCCTCCAAGATGAGCGGTACCCTCCAATCTGCCCGGGTGGCCAAGAACATTCTGGGGGCCGAAAACATTTTGCTGCCGGATACCCAGAACGTGACCTTTGCCCTGGGGCTTCTGGTGGAAGAAGCAGTGAAGATGCGGGACGCAGGTCTTTCCGGTCAAGAGATCGTGGACAAGATTCAGGAGATCATTCCCCGTATTCGGCTGTTCGCCATGATCGACGATTTGAAGTACCTGAAAATGGGGGGCCGTCTTTCCGCCACCAGCGCTCTGGTGGCCAGCATCCTGGGCATCTGCCCCATCATCACCCTGAAAGACGGGTTGGTAGAGGTGGTGGGCAAAGCCCGCGGCAAGAAAGCGGCTTTCGGAGCCATCCGGAAACTGGTGGAAAAGGAGCCCATTTCCGGGGATTACTGCGTGACGGTGGGCAATGCCAACGTGCCGGAAACCTGTGAGGCTTTCCAAGATTTCTTGGGAGACTTGCTGAAAAAGCGGGAAGTCCATGTTTCTTCCATTGGCAGCATTGTGGGAACCCACACGGGCCCCGGGGCTGTGGGGCTGGCATACATTAAAAAGTAACCGGGGCCGCCGGAACACGGCCGCGGGTTTGGCCCTGACGGGAGAACCGTGGGGGCCAGGGGAGTGCCGCAGCAGAAGTGTTTTGCGGCGCTCCTTTCATTTTTCTCGGATCCGGGGAACAGGAGGTGCGCGGTGAATCGGGAAAGGAAAAAAAGGCTTTTGCAGGTGGTTTTGGTTTGGGGGATTCTGTTGGGGGCCTTTGTAGCCTTCCTGCTGGTGCGGCCCCCCTGTGTGATTTTGCAGACCACAGGACTGTATTGCGGGGGCTGCGGAGGCAGCCGGATGATCGAAGAGTTTCTGAGAGGAAACTTGTGGGGAGCTTTCCGTCAGAACCCGTACCTGTTCATCGCCTTGCCCCTGGTGGGGGTCTACTGTTTGGGAGAGGGAATCTGTTATGTTTGGGAGAAACGGCCCTTGTGGAAGCGCCGGTGGATCCAGGTCGGTCTGGGCGTTCTGGTGGCGGTAGGGCTGATTTTCACGTTGCTGCGGAATCTTCCCGGGTTTGAGATGCTTCGGCCCCGGTAAAAAACACTTGACTTGAAGTCCCCTTGAAGTTTTATAATAGAGCACAATGACGCGAAATCGCGGAAAACACCCTGCGGGGTTTGGGAGGAATGAAAGAAATGGCAGAAAAATATCTGGGCGAGAGCATTAAAAAGCTGGGCTTTGGCTTGATGCGTCTCCCCATGAACGGCGACGAAATTGATATGGAGCAGACCAAGAAAATGGTGGATACCTTTATGGCAAAGGGCTTCACCTATTTTGACACTGCTTATGTGTACATTGGCGGCAAATCCGAGGTGGCCCTGAAAGAGGCCGTGGTGGACCGGTATCCCCGGGACAGCTTCCAGTGCGCTACCAAGCTGCCTCTGTGGGATTTGAAGGATCCCTCCGAGATGGAGAAGGTGTTCCAGGAATCCCTGGACCGGGCCGGCCTGGAGTACTACGATTTCTACCTGCTCCACGCCATGAGCACCGAGCGGGTTCAGAAAGCGGACGAGCTGGGCGCCTGGGACTTTATGAAGCGGCTGAAGGCGGAAGGCCGTGCCAAGCATATCGGTTTCTCCTTCCACGACACTGCCGAGGCTTTGGAAAACATTTTGAAGGCTCACCCGGAGATGGAGTTTGTCCAGCTGCAAATCAACTATGTGGACTGGGAGAGCGAAAGCGTCCAGTCCCGGAAGTGCTATGAAGTGGCCCGGAAGTACGGCAAGCCCGTGATCATCATGGAGCCGGTGCGGGGCGGATCTTTGGCCATCATGCCTCCCCAGGTGCAGGAAGTGTTCAAGGCGGCGGCTCCCGACCGTTCCGTGGCCTCCTGGGCTATTCGGTACTGCGCCTCTCTGGACGGAATCCTGACGGTGCTGTCCGGCATGTCCACGGAAGAGCAGCTCAACGACAACGTTTCCTATATGGAAGATTTCAAGCCTTTGGACGAAGGGGAACGGGCCACGGTCCAGAAGGTGGTGGATATCCTCAACAGCCTGCCCACCATTCCCTGCACCGCCTGCAAATACTGTGTGGACGGATGTCCCCAGAAGATCAACATTCCCGGCATCTTCAAGGCCATGAACGACCGGACCCTGTACAACAACCTGCCCGCTTCCCAGAAGGCCTATGAGGAGGCCACCAAGGACGGCGGCAAGGCAGGGGACTGCATCCAGTGCGGCAACTGCGAAGCCCATTGCCCCCAGCACATTGAGATTATCGAGACCTTGAAGAAGGCCGCCGAGCTTTTTCACTAAAAATAGGACTTGATTTTTTCCACCTTTTTTTCGGAGCACGGACAAGAAATGTCCGTGCTCTTTGCTTTTTTGAAAGCTCTGTGCTATAATACCCACAACTATGAACGCAGGACGGTAATAAATTAGATCACTGCTTGCTGTTTTGCGATAAGGACGGTATTGCTATGCACACCATAAAAAAGCTGAAGCGAACCATCGTCTTCATCTTGAAGCTGGCGTTGTTCGCCTCCCTTTTCGGCATTTTCTTTGGCATTTTTGGCATCAACAATCCCTGGTTGTTCAACTTGTCCCGGACCACCGGCGTCACCATGGTGACCTTTGTGGTGTTGGGAATCGCCCTGATGTCCGTGTACGGCGGTTACGCCATCGGTACCCAGAAGAGCAGGCCCATTGTCCATTCCATGGCCCTGGCCACCATCATCACGGATCTGGTGACCCACTTGCAGCTCTCCATCATGAACACCAGTGAGAAGAACAACCCCCATTTTGTCTATGAGACTCCCCATTTGCTGCTGCTGGTGATCGTGCTGCAACTGGTGGTCATTGTGTTTTTCGCCTATTTTGGAAATTACATTTATTTCTCTCTGGCGCCGCCGGAAAAATGCTGTGTGATTTCCTCTTCTCGCCAGAGCCTGGGGCACATCATCCCCAAAATTGACCGGTTCCGCAAGCAGTACGAGTTGGATGAAATCATCCGCTATGACGATCCCCAGGTGTTGGACGTGATCGCCCGGAACGATACGGTGTTTTTGTACGATGTGCCCATCAAGGAACGGGTCCATCTGATTGAGTTCTGCTATCAAAAGCAGAAAAACATCTACTATAACTTTGAGATGGTGGATGTGGTGAGTCAGGGGGCCAAGTATGCGACCCTGGACGACAAGTCCATGGTCATGTACACCGCCAAGGATCTGACCCTGGAGCAGCGGGTGGCCAAGCGCCTGATGGACCTGTTTATCTCCCTGGTGGGGATCGTGATCACCAGCCCCATCATGTTGGCCTGTGCCATCGCCATCAAGGCGGAAGACGGAGGCCATGTGTTCTACAAGCAGAAGCGGCTGACCAAATATGGCCGGATCTTTGAGGTGTACAAGTTCCGCACCATGAAAGAGGAAAACTCCATTCACAAGTCGGTGACGGAAAACGATGACCGGATTACCAAGGTGGGCAAGTACCTTCGGAAATTCCGCGTGGATGAATTGCCTCAGCTGCTGAATATCCTCAAAGGGGATATGACGGTGGTGGGGCCCCGTCCGGAAATGCTGGAAAACGTGGCTAAGTACACGAAGGAACTTCCGGAGTTTTCCTATCGGCTGCGGATGAAGGCAGGTTTGACCGGCCTGGCTCAGATCAGCGGCAAGTACAACACGTCTCCCAAAGATAAGCTGGTCATGGACCTGATGTATATTGAGAATTACAGCATTTGGCAGGACATCAAGTTGATTTTCCAGACCATGACGGTTTTCTTAAAGGCGTCGGAAAGCACGGAGGCCTTTGGCACTGAGCAGCTTTACGATTTTGATGAAGACCGGGAACGGAACCGGAAAGCCGCCGCAGAGAAACGGCGGAAGGCCCAACAAGGGAAGAAAGGGTGATCCCATGGCGATTAAGGAATATGTAAAACGGATATTTCCCGGCACGGCAGAGGAGTTTTGTAAAAAGGCCGGAGAGGCCATGCTCCGGGAAGAGAAACTGTTTGTGGTTACCGCCAACCCGGAAATCCTCATGCGGGCCGACGGCAATCCCGCCATCCGGAAGCTGCTGCTGGACGAGAAGACGGCGGTGGTGCCTGACGGCATCAGCGTAGTTCGGGCCATGCGCCAGCTTTCCTTGCCCGTGACGGAACGGATTACCGGAGTGGACCTGGCGGAGAAGCTGTTGGCTTTGGCGGGAGAACAGAAAAAAAGCGTGTACCTGCTGGGTGCCAAAGAGGAAGTGGTCCGGGCCCTGGCGGAAAAGCTCAAGCGGCAGTACCCGGGCATGAAAGTCCGGTACCGCAACGGTTACGGCAAGGACAAGGACGCGGATTTCCAGGAAATCGTCAAGGCCCAGCCGGATTTGGTGCTGGTGGCTCTGGGGGTTCCCGCCCAGGAACTCTTGATTGCCAAGCATCTGGATGAATTCCAAAAAGGCGTGTTCATTGGGGTGGGCGGTTCTTTTGACGTGCTTTCCGGCAGCAAACGCCGGGCCCCGGCCTTTTTCGTGCGCACCAATACGGAATGGCTTTACCGGATTGTGCGGGAACCTTCCCGGTTGAAGCGCTTTTACGAGAGCAATGTAAAGTTTCTGGGAAAAGTCCGGAAGGAAACCGGAAATTGACCGGGCCTTCTAAAAAAATCGGGAATCTGTTAAGGCTTTGTCAGGAATTTGTAAGAACTTTGTTGACAAGAACTTGAGAAATGACGAATATAGTACGGGAAGGATGGGTACCCATGAAAAAAATCAAGGTCATGTCCGTGTTCGGCACCCGGCCGGAGACCATCAAGATGGCGCCTCTGGTCAAGGAGCTGGAACGCCGGGAGGAATTTGACAGCCTGGTGTGCGTCACCGCCCAGCACCGGCAGATGCTGGACCAGGTGCTGGAAGCTTTTTCCATCACCCCCGACTACGATCTGGACATCATGAAGCCCGGCCAGACCCTCTCGGACATCACCGCCCGGGTCTTGAAGGGCCTGGAGGGTGTAATCCAGCAGGAGCACCCGGACATGGTTCTGGTCCACGGGGATACCACCACCACCTTTGCGGGGGCCTTGGCGGCCTATTACGGACAGGTGGCAGTGGGCCATGTGGAGGCGGGACTCCGCACATATAATAAGTATTCTCCCTTCCCTGAGGAGATGAACCGGCAGTTTGTAGGTTGCGTGGCGGACCTGCATTTTGCCCCCACAGAGGGCGCCCGGGCAAATCTTCTGCGGGAAGGAAAACGGCCGGAAACCATTGTGGTCACCGGCAACACGGCCATTGACGCCTTGAAGACTACCGTGCGCAAAGACTATTCCGATGAGATTTTGGAATGGGCAGAAGGCTCCCGGATGATCGTGCTCACCGCCCACCGGCGGGAGAATCTGGGAGAGCCCATGCACCGGATGTTCCGGGCCATCCGCCGGGTAGTGGAGGAATTCCCCGATGTGAAGGTGGTCTATCCGGTTCACCTGAACCCGCTGGTCCAAAAGGCGGCAGAGGAGGAATTGGGTGGCTGTGACCGGGTACGGCTCATCGACCCCCTGGAGGTCATCGAGTTCCACAACCTGTTGGCCCGTTCTTATTTGATTCTCACCGACAGCGGCGGCATCCAAGAGGAGGCTCCCTCTCTGGGAAAACCGGTGATTGTATTGCGGGACACCACCGAGCGGCCCGAGGGCATCGCCGCGGGCACCCTAAAGCTGGCGGGCACCGAGGAAGAAACCATCTACACTTTGGTGCGGGAGCTGCTCACTGATGAGGGAGAATATACCCGCATGAGCCAGGCCAGCAACCCCTATGGAGACGGGGAAGCCAGCGGGCGGATTGCGGACGCCATTGTTGCCTGGAAACAGGGAAAGCTTTGAGGAACCTTCGGCGCCAAGGGTGCCGTGACTCTGTGGGGAGGAACTATCCACAGAAGGAAGCGAACATAGGCTATGGGAATGAATTTTTGGAAAAAGCGCTCCTCGTCCTCTGAGAACGGGGAGGCGGCCAGTCGAACATTTGAAATCTCTTTGCGCCGCACCCGCTGGAATCAGATTGGGGCGGCTGCGGTGCTTCTGGTAGCGGTGCTGTTGTACCTCTGGGAGGTGCTTCTGTTCCGTCAGGCGGAAGATCCGGAAGGAGGCGTCGCCGCTTTTGCCGGATACACAGTGGGATTCTGGGCTTTGTCCCTGGTGGCGTCTTTTGTGTGTCTGTGGGAGGTAAAGCTCCCGGAGCCCTGGCGCAAAGGGGTCAGCTGGGTGTTTCTGCTTCTGCTGCCCCTGGGGGCCTTTTTCGGAGTGGATCTGATCAACTCCACCCGGATTTTATCCTTTTCCTTTTGGAAGGGACTGGCCAATTACTTGTGCTATTTGATGGTGTACCTGTTGGGGTACGCCCTGTTCCGCAAGGTGTGGGCCTCTTGCATTTTTGGCAGCGTCATCTCTCTGGGCTTCGGCATTGCCAATTACTTTGTGGTCCAATTCCGAGGCCAGCCCATTCTGCCCTGGGACATCCAAAGCTTTGGCACGGCGGCCACGGTAGCGGGGGGATACACCTATGAACCCAGCCGGGCCATGACTGTGGCTGCCATGGGATTCAGTCTGGCGCTTGCCCTTTGCATCAAGTTTGGGCCTCGGGAAAGGGTGTCCCGTTCCCAGCGTCTGGTGGAACGGGTGGCCTCCTTGGTGGTGACCGCCGCCCTGTTTTTGCTGGTGTTCCCCATGAACATCCTGTCCGATCTGGGAATTTCCGTGTGGGCCTGGAACCAGAAGACCAGTTCCGAGATCACCGGAATTGCCGCGGGCTTTTGTGCCAATATCCAATTTCTTATGGTGGATAAGCCCGATGGATACTCCACCGCAGAGGCAGAGGTGGTTTCCGAAGAGGCCTCCCAGCTGGAGGATCCGGATCCTGTGGGAGACCCGGAGGAACTGCCCACCATCATTGCGGTGATGAACGAGTCCTTTACGGATATGGGTGCCGTGGGAGAGGGAAATATCACCCTGGAGCCCGACAACCTGCCTTTCCTCCACTCCTTGCAGAAATCCGGGGATGTGGTTTGGGGCACGGCTTATTCCTCCGTGTATGGAGGCAATACCTGTAACAGCGAGTATGAATTCTTGACGGGCAATACCACTGCTTTCCTGCCGGTGGGAAGCAAGCCTTACCAGCAATATGTGGATCACGACCAGACCTCTTTGGTTTCCTTGCTCAAGGACGGGTACGGTTACGAGTGCGTGGCCATCCACCCGGGCCAACGGAGCGCCTGGCAGCGGGACACGGCTTACGAATATCTGGGATTTGACGAGTTTGTGGACGTGTCGGAATTTGACGTGGACCGGGAACTGGAACACGGCCTGACCAGCGACATTTCCAGTTACGATCAGGTGATCTACGAATACGAGCACAGGGACCAGGACAAACCCCTGTTCCTGTTTAACGTGACCATCCAGAATCATGGGGGATATGAGGACGAGGACTATCCCACCACCGTGCAGGTGGAGGAAGCTCCCGGGGAATATCCCCAGACGGAGCAATACCTGAGCCTGACCAAAAAATCCGACGAGGCGCTGGAGTATTTGCTGGATTACTTCTCCCAGGTGGACGAGCCTGTGGTGGTCCTGTTCTTCGGGGATCACTGGCCCAACCTGGAAGAAGGGTTCCTTAGCCAGCTGCTGGGAGAGGACGCCGGAAATCTTTCCTTCGAGAACGTGATGAAGGAATACCAGGTGCCCTTTGTGATTTGGGCTAATTACCCCCTGGAAGGGGAGGAAATTGACGCGGTGAGCCTCAACTATCTGTCGGGTCTGCTGTTGCGGGCGGCAGGGCTGGAAGGCACCGATTACACCAACTTCCTGGAAAACCTGCGCCAGACTTTGCCGGTGATTACGGCCATGGGCGTGATGGACAAGGATGGGAACCTGTATAAAAACGGGGAGGAGACCCCCTATGATGATTTGCTGAACCAATACAATATTTTACAGTACAACAACGCCTTTGGCGGGGACGGAAAGTGCATGGATGCCTTTATTTTGTGACGGTCCCCTGAAAGGCCAGGGAAAGAAGGAGCGAAAGAACATGGCCAGAGTGGCAGTAAGGCGGGTCAATGAGTGGGACGGTCCGTCCATGTTAAAAATTTACGGACCCTACACGGGAACCGCCAATGCCCCGGAGGGAGAGCCGCCGGAGCTGCAAAGCTATGTGCAGCGCATTGACCGCTACACCTATGGCCTGGGATGGCTTCTGTGCGAAATCGACTATCAGACGGCGGGGTTCTGTCATTTAAGTGAGGACCCCTGGGATCCGGAGAATCTGTTTTCGGTGGAATTTCAGCTGTACGTCAAGAAAGGGCTGCTGCGCCGGGGCGTGGGTACCGCCCTGTGGAGCCTGATGCGCGACATGCTGGAAATGGGAAACAGGCGCCGGGTTGTAGTGCGGGTCAAAAGGGAGAACGGGGAGGCCCTGGAATTCTTCAAGGCCATGGGATTTGTTCCCTTGGAGGAGAAGCCTCCCGTGGAGGATCCGGATTTGGTGTGGCTGGTTTACCGGTTGAAACCCTGGAATCCAGATGCTCCCAAACCCACCAAGCCCTATCTGGTGGAAGCGGATGACTACGAAGCGGCCCGGGAACACGCGGCCACTTTGGTGGACACTCAAGGACTATAAAAGGGGTAAAGTGACGGGAAGCCTTCGGGCGGCCGGTCACTTTTTTTACTTTCAGAAAAGCGAAGGAACTTTGAAAAAATTTTAACAAAACCGTGAACAAAGCATTGTCAAACGGCTGGGATCGTGGTATCATTTATTTGATTTTGATAAAATGCGGTAGAATGGTGTTTTTTCAAAATCCAGAGATTCGTTTGTTGTAGGCTTACTCATAATGTTATGGCGAAGGGAGGTACAAGCGAATGCCAGAACCCAGTATACTCCAAGTTGTCCTGATGGGCCTCATCACGGTGTTCATCGGTCTGATCTGCCTGATCATCATCATCAAGATCATGGGCGCGATCGTGTCTTCGATCACCGGGAATAAGGCTCCTGCGGCGGCCCCTGTCCCGGCCCCGGCGGCACCCGCTCCGGCTCCGGCTCAGGCTCCGCGCACCGGCAACCAGCAGTTGGTGGCAGCAATTTCTGCAGCCATTGCTGAGGAAATGGGCGAGGACGTGGACCACATCAAGATCCTGTCCATCCGCCGCCTGTAAGTAGCTAGCCCTCAGGGGTTTTCCCTGAGGCGTGTCTGTCCATTTTTTTGAGGAAACCCAGAAGTCTAATTTAACAGAGAGGGAATCAAATTATGAGAAAGTACAATGTCAATGTCAACGGCACTGCTTATGAAGTTACCGTAGAAGAAGTAAAGGGCGGCGCTGCTCCTGCCCCCGTGGCTGCTCCCGCAGCTGCTCCTGCCTTTACTATCTCGGCATACATATCATATGCTTCTTCAAAGCTTAATACACCTGTCGGCTCAAGAAGCTGTCCGATTGGTCCTACATCGAGTGCAACAAGGCCGTCCGGCTTTACTGTATCTCTTGCCTTCTTTGCATTGACAATCCCGGCAGTTACAAGCTCCTCAACACTTTTTCCGCATTCTTCAAGCTTATATCTGTTTGCACCAAATGTATTGGCATATACCACATCTGAGCCTGCATTGTAATACTGCCCTGCAATCGAAACAAGAAGCTCAGGTCTTGTTATATTAAGTACTTCCGGCGTCTCTCCCATCTTCATGCCCGCTGCCTGAAGCATTGTCCCCATAGCACCATCAAATATTATATAATCCCTAGTTTTTAAGAGTTCTCTGAATCTGTCAGCCACTACAATGTCCTCCCATTCCTCTGTATGCGCAGGTTTTATTAAGATTGCATGTTGCACAACCTCTGTTCTTAGTACTTACAGGCTCCTTAGTAAGTCCAATAACCGCAGTTACCGACTTTACCGGAGCCAGCATATATGATTTATTAAGATTAAGTCCTATCTTTTTACCGGCGTCTAACACCTTCAGAAAAGGCTCCTGCATGCTTATTGGCAGGTCACCATAACCAATTCCAAACCTGAATGTCTGGTAATAATCAGGATATTCCTCTCTTAAAAGCTCTTCAACCTTATCACATGTCTGTTCAACAGCTACACTTGCCAGACTGTCAAACACCAGTGCCTTAGCCATATCCGTAAGCTGCAACACTCTTAGCTGTCTGTCAATACCTTCCGATATCGTTACAGCCATGCATATTGCACTGTCACATTTATACAGATGTTTCTTAATGGACTCGCCCGGAAGCACCATGCTTGTATTCTTAAATGCCACACCGTCTTCATTAACTGTAAAATCAAGCTTCTTATAAATAAATCTTGGAACTGCGGTCTTTAATACAAGCTCCTCACATTCATCCATAAGCTCTTCCACCCGTTCATCAGGTGCATTTTTCTTATAACCCAGATATCTTAACGCTTCTTTTCTGTTAAGACTGGTAAGCTTAATACTTTTCTCCATTTCTTCTTACCTTGCCGCTTTTACTTCTGCGTTCTTTAAGTTTGTCATGTTTTCCACGGGACTCGTCTTTTCTTCTTCTTGTATCTGGCTTTGACTTGGATTTTCTTGCCGGCTTGGCAGATACATTTGCTTTCTCTACATTAACCTTTCTGCCCTTGATAAGTACATTGTCATTCATTGCTGCAAGTACTGCTTCCGCATGCTTTGCAGGAACATCAACAAATGTATAATTATCCATCATATCAATTGCACCGACAAGTCTTCCCGGCATTCCGGATTCTCCTGCAATCGCTCCAAGAATATTGGCTGGTGTAATCTTGTCCTTCTTACCAACATTAATAAAGAGTCTTACCATTCTTGATGTATCTGCATTTTCATCAAAATGAAAATTCTCTACCTCATCGATTCTGTCCAATGTATCTCCAACTATCATCTTAAGAAGAGCTGCTGCCATATCCATTGATGTATAATCTTCCTGATTAACATGCTCCTCAACCATATCAAGCATGGCTCTGTGCTCATCAGCTTCAATCATCTCTTTAATCTTGTCAAATATACCATCCATCTTGGTGTTCTTGACATCATCAAGTGATGGGATTGGCTTTGCAAGAATCTTGGTCTTGCAATATCTCTCGATATCCTTTAACTTATATACTTCTCTTCCAGATATAAATGAAAGTGCAAGTCCTGATTTTCCAGCCCTTCCTGTTCTTCCTATTCTGTGTACATAATATTCTTCGTCCTGTGGAAGGTCATAGTTAAATACTATATCAACTCCGTCAACATCAATTCCTCTTGCCGCAACATCAGTTGCAATAAGAATTTCTGTCTTTCCACTTCTGAAATCGTCCATTACACGGTCTCTCTGTTGCTGTTTCATATCTCCGTGTATACCGTCAGCAAAATATCCTCTGCCCTTAAGCTCTGATATAAGCTCGTCTACCTGTCTCTTAGTGTTACAGAACACAACTGACAGCTTAGGATTGTATATATCAATAAGACGGCTTAAGATTTCTGTTTTATTCTTAGGTCTTACTTCATAATAAAACTGATCAATATTAGAAACTGTAAGTTCTTTTCTTACAACCTTGATAATCTTAGCGTCTTTCTGGAATTTTCTTGCAATCTCCATTATAGGCTTAGGCATTGTAGCTGAAAAAAGAACTGTCTGTCTTTCCTCTGGTGTCTCTGTAAGAATTGTTTCCATATCCTCACGGAATCCCATATCAAGCATCTCATCAGCTTCATCTAATATAACCATAGATACAGAATCAAACTTAACAGTCTTCCTTCTCATATGATCCATAACTCGTCCTGGAGTTCCAACAATAATCTGTACGCCGGCTTTTAAAGACTTAATCTGTCTTACGATCTCCTGTCCGCCATATACTGGTAACACCTTAATGTCGCTCATGTACTTGGCAAGCTTTCTTATCTCTTCTGCAACCTGTACTGCAAGCTCTCTTGTAGGGCAGAGTACAATTGCCTGTGGTTTCTTAACATCTGGATTAATCTTCTGTAACATAGGGATAGAGTACGCAGCAGTCTTACCTGTTCCGGTCTGTGCCTGTCCGATAACGTCAATTCCTTCCAATACTGCAGGAATGGCCTGTGTCTGTATAGGAGATGTCTCCTCAAAGCCCATATCCTCTACCGCTCTTAAAATTCTTTCATCAATATTTAATTCATCAAATTTCATTCTTTAATCTCCATTTCTATAACTTGTTAATTTTACATTACAGAAAGCCATAAGTCAAAGTAATAATTGCATTTTATTTCTTGTACATATATAATCGATTGTGAATATTAATTCAGGCTTTGCCAATTTTGCTATATACTTATATATCTGCTCATGTGGCGGTGTGCGTTTGCTGCTGTGTCTGTGTGTGCCATATGACCGATATATTGCGAACTGTGTGGGAGTTAATGCCGCTATATACATAAGGGCGGTGTGCTAAAGCTCGTTCAAGCGAAGCGCGTTTGCTTTCGCACACCGTAATAAGCTTTGTAGATAGCGGCATTTACTCCCACTAAGTGTAGCAATCCTTGAGGGCATATGGTATACACAGACACAGAAGTGAATGCACACAGCCTCATGAGCGGCTGAATATATGATATGGCAAAATTGTCAAAGTCTGAATTTCAAAAGGAGTTTTTATGATTTTATCTTGCAATAACATTAGTAAATCTTTCGGAACGGACATTATTATTAAGTCTTGTTCTTTTAATATAGAAGACCATGAGAAGGCTGCCATTGTTGGAATCAATGGTGCCGGTAAATCTACTCTGTTAAAGATTATCACCGGTGAAGAGCCTGCTGATACAGGCATTGTCACTCTTGCTAAGGATAAGACTCTTGGTTATCTTGCTCAGCAGCAGGACCTTCAGTCTGACAGAAGCATTTATGATGAGCTTCTTTCTGTAAAGCAGTATATCCTTGATATGGAGAGTGAATTAAGAAGAATTGAGGCTGCCATGAACAGTGCTTCAGGTGATGAGATTGATGCTCTTATGAACAGATACACCAATCTTAATCATGAATTCGAGATGAATAACGGTTACGCATATAAAAGCGAGATTACAGGCGTACTTAAAGGTCTTGGTTTTGCTGAAGATGATTTCTCTTTACATGTAAATACCTTATCCGGTGGCCAGAAAACCCGTGTATCTCTAGGTAAGCTATTACTTTCCAAGCCTGATATTATTATGCTTGATGAGCCTACCAACCACCTTGATATGGAATCTATAAGCTGGTTAGAGAATTACCTTCTTAATTACAATGGTGCGGTTCTTATCGTTGCACACGACAGATATTTCCTTGATAAGATTGTAAGCAAAATTATCGAGATTGATAACGGTGACTGTACTGTATTTTCTGGTAATTACACAGATTATGCCTCAAAGAAGGCAATTCTTCGTAATATGAAGTTAAAGGAATACTTAAATCAGCAGCGTGATATTAAACATCAGGAAGAGGTTATTGCCAAGTTAAAGCAGTTTAACCGTGAGAAATCCATCAAACGTGCGGAGAGCCGTGAAAAAATGCTTGATAAGATTGAGGTTGTTGACAAACCAGTTGAGCTTAATGCCAGGATGAACATTAAACTTGAGCCATCTGTTATAAGTGGTAATGATGTCCTTACTGTTACTGACCTTACCAAATCGTTTGACGGCAATACACTTTTTAATAATATTAATTTTGAGATTAAGCGTGGTGAACGTGTTGCTTTAATAGGTAATAACGGAACTGGTAAGACTACTATATTAAAGCTTATTAACGGCATTATCCCGCCAGACAGCGGAAGCATTTATCTTGGTGCTAAAGTTTCCATCGGTTATTATGATCAGGAACACCATGTTCTTGACCCTGACAAGACTCTTTTTCAGGAGATTCAGGACGCATATCCTGACCTCAACAATACACAGATAAGAAATACTCTTGCAGCATTTCTTTTTACTGATGATGATGTATTCAAATATATCCGCGATTTAAGTGGTGGTGAACGCGGACGTGTTTCACTGGCAAAGCTTATGCTTTCCAATGCCAACCTGCTTATTCTCGATGAGCCTACTAACCACCTTGATATTGTATCCAAGGAAATTCTTGAGAATGCCCTTAACAGCTACACTGGCACAATTCTTTATGTCTCACACGACAGATACTTTATTAATGCAACAGCAACAAGAATAATTGAACTCACTAACCAGAATATTGTTAATTATATTGGTAATTATGATTATTATCTGGAAAAAAGGGATATACTTACAGCAAAGGCTTCCCCTGATGCACAATTGAGTTCTTCTGATAACACTACTAAAAAAGATTCAAAACTCTCATGGCAGCAGTCGCGTGAAGAACAAAATAAGCTTAAGAAAAAGCAGAATGAAATTAAGAAAACCGAAATAAGAATTGCTGAAATTGAAGACAGATTATCCGCTATTGATACAGAATATTCAGATCCTTCAATAGGCAGTAATACAGCCCGTTTAATGGAACTTCATAATGAATCCACTCAACTAAAGAAAGAATTAGACGAACTGTATGAACACTGGGAAGAATTAATGGATGAAATATAAGTATTTACATTCAGCAAAAAGTGCCAAAAATCCCCATTTTGAGCCACTTTTTATTGACAAATCATGAATCTAGGAGTATAAATAATCTATACTTATTATTACTTAATTTTTTAAGGAGGACAATTAAATCATGAATAAGACAGAATTAGTTGCTGCTATCGCAGAAAAGGCTGGACTTTCTAAGAAGGACGCTGAAGGTGCTGTTAAGGCTTTCACAGATACTGTTGCAGAGCAGTTAAAGGCTGGCGAGAAGATTCAGTTAGTAGGTTTCGGTACATTTGAAGTTGCTGAAAGAGCTGCTAGAACAGGAAAGAATCCTCAGACAGGCGAAGCTATTAAGATTCCTGCTTCTAAGGCTCCAAAGTTCAAGGCTGGTAAGGCTTTAAAGGATGTTGTTAACACACCTGCAGCTCCAGCTAAGAAGTCTAAGAAGAAGTAATTAATTATGACTTTTAAAGGCTGTCACTTATGTGGCAGCCTTTTTTCTCTTTATTTAATTAAGTTCATGAAATTGAGGTTTATTAATTATGGAAATCGAACGCAAGTATCTTGTGTCAGGCATCCCTGACAATATAGATTCTTATCCCTGCCGCTTTATTGAACAGGGCTATCTTAACACTGCTCCTGTTGTCCGTGTAAGACGCGACAATGATAATTACTATCTCACTTATAAGGGTGGCGGAATGATGGCCAGGGAAGAATATAATCTTCCACTTAACAAAGAAGCCTATGAACATCTGATTAAGAAAGCTGATGGCAATATCATCACCAAGAAGCGTTATGAAATCCCTGATGGCAATGGATATACTATTGAACTTGACATATTTGAGGGGCTCTTTACTGGCACTATCCTTGCAGAAGTTGAATTTCCAACTATCGAAGCTGCTAATTCATATACTGCCCCTTCATGGTTTATTGATGATGTTACTAATGATCCTGCTTATCATAACAGTAATATGAGCAGAAAAGTTTTCTAATAATATAGAGGTCTGGAATATGGATAAAGAAACTATGTTTGAATATATTCAACGGCTTAAACTTGCAGTAATAACTCTTTTCAAATGGCTATTCTGTTCGTTTGTATGTGGCTGTTTTATCGGTTCTGTCGGTGCTGTATTTCACCTGATGCTTGGTTATGTAGGCAGCCTGCGGGTTGAATACCCATTTTTACTATTCGGACTGCCTGTTGCAGGTATCATCATTGTATTCATGTACAACATTGTTCACGAAGCAGGAAACCGCGGAACTAACCTTGTCATAACTGCAATACAGTCGAATGATGAAGTACCTGGAAGAGTTGCCCCTCTTATAATTGTATCAACTCTTCTTACCCATCTTTGTGGTGGTTCTGCCGGACGAGAAGGTGCTGCGCTTCAGGTCGGAGGTGCATTAGGCAATACATTTGCAAAACTGTTTAAATTCGACGAGAAGGATACTCGAATTATGATTATGTGTGGTATGAGTGCCTGTTTCTCAGCACTTTTCGGAACACCTATTGCAGCAGCCGTTTTCTCTATGGAAGTAATAAGCGTTGGTGTTATGTATTATGCTGCTTTAGTGCCATGCGTACTCGCTGCATTTATAGCACAGGGCATAGCCTCTGCACTGGGACTTGAATCTACACATTTTGTAGTTGATGAAATCGCTTCTTTTTCTTTTATTAATGGCAGTAAATTCATCATCATGTCCGTACTTTTTGCTCTTGTAAGCATTCTGCTGTGTGTTGTTTTACACGGTACTTCAAAGCTCTACATTAATTACATAAACAACCCATACATAAGAATAATTATTGCCGGAGTCCTTGTTATTGCCATGCGTTACATATTTGGCACAACTGATTATCTCGGTGCAGGCTCAGATATTATTGCAAAAAGCTTTGTAACAAGCTGTGCATGGTATGTATTCCTTTTAAAAATGCTGTTTACAGCCGTAACATTGGGTGGTGGATTCAAAGGTGGTGAGATTGTTCCTACTCTTTTCGTGGGTGCAACGCTTGGAAGCTTCTTAGCACCTATATTCGGACTCCCTGTCGGATTGTGTGCAGCATGTGGTATGGTAAGTGTGTTCTGTGGAGTAACTAACTGCCCACTCACATCATTCATTCTATCTATTGAGATGTTTGGTGCATCAACAATGAAATTCACAATTCTGTGTATTGCATTAAGTTATCTGTTATCCGGATATTACAGCCTGTATAACAGCCAGAAAATCGTCTATTCTAAGTATAAGACAGAATATATAAACCGCCGGTCCCATTGACCTGTACAGGTCAAAGAACCGACGGTTCTTTTATTGGAAGGCTGCTATTTACACATATCTCCAGTCTTCTATCCGAAACTGTATTGAAACAATCCCATTATATTCATTAATATCCGGGTAATACACCATAGATATCTTCCTTCCAACCTCTGGTATCTCCTGTCCGTCTAATTTGAACCTGATTGCTGTCACCAGCTTGCCATGCTCACTTTCTAACTGACATCTTAATACATTTTTATTTTTTCCAATCACAGCTGACTGTCTTACAGTAAGATTTCTGTCTGCAAACACTGGTTTTTCATTACCTTTTCCGAAAGGCTGCAACTTCTCAAACTGCTTTATCAGCTTTATATCAACATAATCAACCGGCATAGGCACATCAATCCACACTGTAGGGGTAAGAACATTTTCTGTCATTGTCTGGTTCTCATTCAGTGCTTTCCTGAATTCATCAATTTTATCAATATCAAGCGATATTCCGGCAGCCATTGGATGTCCACCATATTTGTTAAGGAGCTTACCACATTTGCTTATCTCCTCAAACATGTTATAGCCTTCTATTGAACGCCCTGAACCCTTTGCACCATCTTCTGCTTTAGTTATTACTATTGAAGGCCTGTAGAATTTTTCTCTTACTCTTCCGGCAATTATTCCCGCAACACTTTCATGGCAGTCAGGAAGATACACAACTAACACCTTGTCGTCTTTTAGTTCAGTGTTCTCAACCTGTTCAATTGCAATAGCGGCATATTCTTCTGTTATATCTTTTCTTTCAACATTAAGTGTGCGAAGCTCTAAAGCCTTATTTCTCGCATCTTCCATATCTGTAGTAAGAAGCAGTTCAATGGCTCTTCTTGCTGAATCAAGTCTTCCTGTTGCATTAAGACATGGACCTATAACAAATCCTATGTGATATGAGCTTATCTTGTCTATCTCAAGCTCACACGCCTCTACAAGTGCTCTTATACCAATATTAGTAGTTACTGCCAGATGCTTTAAACCATATTTAACAATTACCCTGTTCTCATCTGATAAATCAACTACATCCCCTATTGTTGCAATTGCCATAAGCTCTGCATATTCTTCAAGTTCGATTGGATTAAGTCCAAGTCTCTCATATATAATCTTAATAACCTTGAAGGCTACTCCCGCTCCACACAGCTTATCAAATGGATACGGACAGTCTTCCTGCTTAGGATTAACAATTGCATCTGCCTGTGGTACTTTATGTATCTTTTCTCCATCAACGAAATCAAACGGAATATCATGATGGTCAGTTACAATCACTGTCATTCCCTTTTCTTTAGCATATTTAATCTGCTCAATCGCAGCAATTCCATTATCACATGTAATGATTGTATCTGTGCCATTATTATATGCTTCATCTATTAAGTGCTCATTAATACCATATCCGTCAATAATTCTGTCTGGTACCGCAAATGTAACATCTGCTCCCGCTGCCTTTAGCCCTTTATAAAGAATTGTTGTTGAGCATATTCCATCTATATCATAATCACCTATAATATGTATTTTCTTTCCTGCTTGTATCTTGTCTGTGAGGATATCAACACATTTGTCTGCATCCTTTAATAAATGTGGTGAATGCATATCATCCACGGTCCCATTAAGATACATATTTATCTGCTCGTCCGTTTCTAACCCTCTGTTACGGATAATTCTTGCCATAACCTGGTCAATGCCAAATCTTTCCCCAATTGCTTTGAAATCAGCTTTCTTAGTGTATACTCTCCAGTTGCTTTTCACTCTTTTCTCCCTGTTTCACTATTAAACCAATTATGGCGGGAACTGATATACAATCCCCGCCATGTCATAAACTTATTGTATCTGTTAATTAAACCTGAGAACCATCTTCAAAAACCTCTTTCTTAGAAGCTGCTTTTTTATTATTCTCTTCTACAACGCCTCTCTTCTTACCACCCATTACATACCACATAGCACTTGTTAAGCATACTGATGAGTAAGCACCAACAACAATACCTACGATAAGTGGAAGTGTGAACTCCTTAACAGAAGTTACGCCCATAATGAAAAGAACAATAAGCATTATAAGTGTTGTTATAGATGTATATACTGTTCTTGACATTGTACTTGTAATTGATGAATTAACAAGCTCTGTAATGTTAGTCTTCGAATTAGCTGTCTTTAACTGCTCTCTTATTCTGTCAAAGATAATAATTGTACCGTTAATAGAGTAACCTACTATTGTAAGCATACATGCAATAAATGTTGTTCCAACCGGAATTCTTGCAAATGCATAGAATGCAAGAACAACAAGTACATCATGAAGAAGTGCTAATACAGCAGCTAATGCGAATCTGATATCACGGAATCTTACAAAGATGTATATAAGCATACAGATTGTAGCAAGTATAACCGAAAGAATAGCATCTCTCTTAACTGTTGCAGAAACTGATGAACTGATTGTATCTGTCTCAACGATTGTTCCATCCTTGATTGGGTACTTAGCAGTAACCGCATTTTCAATAGCTTCTCTCTGGTCAAGTGAAAGATCAGATGTCTTGAAAGAAACCTGTGTTGAATCTGCAACCTTCTGCTGCTGAACCTCTGTAATACCTGCAGCATCTCTGATTACAGGGATGATATTATCCTCAATCTCTTCTGCTGTATATTCTTTATCAAATGTAAATGTTGTTGTTGAACCACCAACAAACTCAAGACTGAAATTTAATGCTCTGTTTCCAAGACCAGCCTGAACTGCCATAGTTATGATACCTGCAGCAATAACTACTGCTGAGCCAATCGCAGCCCATTTCTTAATGCTAAGAACATCAAGCGTCTTTCTGTATACATTCTTACCATACCACTTAGCGTCCCTTATACCAAAGTTATATAAGAGCTTCATAATAACCTTAGTAATAACAAGTGAAGTAAAAATTGATACGATATTACCAACTGCAAGAGTTGTAGCAAAGCCCTTAACTGGACCTGTACCGAATATGTACAATACTAAAGCAGCGATAAGTGTTGTTACGTTACCATCTACTATAGATGATGTTGCCTTGTTATAACCTGAAAGAATAGCACTTTCTACAGACTTTCCGGCACCAATCTCTTCTCTTATTCTTGTATAGATAATAACATTACCATCTACCGCCATACCAATACCAAGAATAATACCTGCAATACCTGGAAGTGTAAGAGTAAGATCATATACACTTACAAGGAATAAAACAAGTGCTGTATAGATAATCAGTGATAATGTTGCAACAAGTCCAGGAATTCTGAACATAACAATCATGAATAAGCAAAGTAATGCAAGACCTATAGCAGCTGCAATTAAACTTGTCTTGATTGCTGCATGTCCAAGCTGTGCACCAACAATGTTAGAGCTTACTTCCTCAAGTGTAAGAGGAATAGAACCAACTCTTATATATGTTGCAAGGTTATCTGCCTCATCGAATGATTCCATACCTGTGATAGTTGCTGTACCACCTGATATAGCTGTCTTAACGTTAGGTGCACTTACAACTTCTCCATCATATACAATATATATTCTTTTACCGATATTAGCTGATGTTGCATCATAGAACTTAGTTGATCCCTCATCTGTAAATGTAAGCTGCACTCCATAAGGAGTATCTTCCTGACTATTAGTATCTGTGTAAGCCTGTGCAGCTTTTACATCAGAACCTGTAAGTAATGGTGTGTAGTCATTTCCCTGTGAAAATGCTGTATATCCTGTGGAATCAAGGAATTCCAATGAACCTGGTGTACCAAGTTCCTTAAGAATCTCATTAGCATCTGTTACTCCAGGAATCTCAACTGTGATTCTGTTGTCACCTTCCTTATAAACCTGTGACTCTGTACTCTTTCCTTCTACTCGCTTCTGAAGCTTATAGATAGTATCCTCTACATCCTGTGACGTAAAGTTATCTTCCTTAATCTGGTATGTGATACTTACACCACCGGCAAGATCAAGACCAAGATCTATATCATAAGTGCTTCCGTATCCCTTTCCATTAAGTCCGAAAAATGCTGTTAATACAAGTCCAACCAGTAAAACAGCAACGATTATTGAATAAATAATCTTCTTAGGTAAACTGTACTTCATGTTAAAAACTCTCCCTTATACTTATTCTTCCTCAGCCATGGCCGCACGAATCATTATTGCACATTCTATACGCTTTTTCTGAAGTTCACATCCAACATCATACGCATCATTGATATTACCATGGAAGTTATATGAGTTAGCTGCACAACCACCACTGCAATAGAATTTTGCAAAACAATTCTTACATTTTTCCTTTGAATAGACATTACTATTCTTAAACATGTCTCTGATGTCCGGTCTTACTATTCCATCATCAACATTACCCATAAGGAAATCTTCGTTACCAACAAACTGATGACATGGGTAGAAATCTCCCCAAGGTGTAACTGCAAGATACTCACAGCCTGAACCACATCCTGACAATCTCTTGGCAACACATGGACCACCATTAATATCTATCATAAAGTGGAAGAAATTAAAGCCTTTACCAGCTTTCTTTCGCTTAATGATTTCTTTCGCAAGGATATCATACTGTTCACAAAGGAACGGAATATCCTCTTCTCTTATAGCATATGAATCTGTCGGCTGTGCAACAACAGGCTCAACAGAAATCTGCTCAAATCCCTCATCAGCAAGATGAAGAACATCTTCTGAAAAATCAAGATTATTATGTGTAAATGTACCTCTGACATAATAATTCATCTGATTTCTGCTCTCTGCCACCTTCTTAAACTTAGGCATTATAATGTCATATGAGCTGCCGTGGTTATTCCTTGTCGGACGCATAAGGTCATTAATCTCCTTACGTCCATCTATGCTAAGTACAATATTACTCATCTCCTTATTGGCGAAATCAAGAATCTCGTCATTAAGAAGAATACCATTAGTCGTAAGTGTGAATCTGAACTTCTTATTATTAGCCTCTTCTATGCTTCTTCCGTATTCAACAAGCTGCTTAACAACTTCAAAATTCATAGTTGGCTCACCGCCAAAGAAGTCAACCTCAAGATTCTTTCTTGAACCTGAATTGGCAACAAGGAAATCAAGTGCCTTCTTTCCTACCTCATAGCTCATAAGAGCTCTTCTTCCATGATATTCACCTTCTTCAGCAAAACAATATTTACATGCAAGGTTACAATCATGTGCTATGTGAAGACATAACGCTTTAACAACTGTAGGTCTGTCCTTAAAGTTATCAATATATGGTTCATATATATCTTCTGTAAAGAGCTGGCCTGCTTCCTTAAGTTCGCCAATCTCTTCATATGCCTCTTTAATATCCTGAACAGAATATCTGTCTCTAAGTGCATCTGTAATCTGCTCAAGAGTATTATTCTCATAAAGTCCTATAATATCGTATACCATGTCATCAACAACATGCACAGAACCGCTGTTGACATCTAATACGATGTTATAACCGTTATTCTTATACTGATGTATCATTAAAAAGCCTCCAAACCGTAAATGTTCTCTATACATTTACGAAAAATAAGAGAGTGCAGAATAGCTCGACACTCTCTTACTAAAAATACTAGTTATTCTTATTCTCACAGCTCTGGTTACCAACTGTGCAAGATGTCTTACATGCTGACTGGCATGATGTCTGGCACTCGCCACATCCGCCGTGCTTCATTGTATCCTTTAATACGCGGTTGCTGATTGTCTTAATATGTTTCACGACAATACCTCCTTCATATATTCAAATTATATCGTATTATATCATGTACAAGTCTTATTTTCAATCATTTATTCTAAAGATTTGTTCAGATAATTATTCTTCTTTCAAAAGTCTTTTCGCAATTTTTATGTATTTTGCATTAAATACAGCTACTTTTCTTATGTTTTCACATAAATTATTGTTTTATATTATTAAGATATGCTATGTATTAATATAGGAGATTATTATGTTTACATCTAAAGATTTAAAGAAGCTTATTATTCCTCTGATATTTGAACAGCTGCTGGCTGTCAGCGTAGGCTTTGTTGATACATTCATGGTATCAATAGCAGGAGAGGCGGCAGTTTCAGGTGTCGCACTTGTTGATAATATAAGTAACCTGCTTATTCAGATATTATCAGCTCTCGCAACCGGAGGTGCTGTTGTATGCAGCCAGTATCTTGGCAGCAGGAATATTAATATGTCCAAGAAATCTGCCGGACAGCTTATATTTATTATGAGTGCACTATCATCATTACTGATGGTTATCTCTCTCATAGGCAATCACGGTATCATCAATTTCATATTTGGCAAGATTGAAAAAGATGTATTTGTAAGTGCAAGTATATATTTCTATATAACAGCAATCTCATACCCGTTCCTCGGTGTTTATAATGCAGGTGCAGCACTTTTTAGAAGTATTGGAAACAGCAAGATAAGTATGAACACAAGCCTTATCATGAACATAATCAATATTTGTGGGAATGCTTTATTTATATTTGTATTTGATAGGGGGGTTGCCGGTGTAGCTTTAGCCACTCTTATTTCGCGAATCATATCAGCCATAATTATTATTGGACTTATGTTCAGAACAGAATCAGCAATAAGAATAAAGACCTGCAAAGATTTTCTTCCATCACCTTCTATCATTAAGAAGATTCTGTCTATTGGTCTTCCGAGCGGATTGGAAAACGGCATGTTCCAGATAGGTAAGCTTTCTGTTTCAAGCCTTGTTTCAACATTTGGTACTGCTGCCATCGCTGCCAACTCTGTTGCCAATTCTGTTACAATGTTTGCCAATATTCCGGGTAACGCAATTGGCATGGCAATGATTACTGTTATTGGCCAGTGTATAGGTGCAAAGAAGCCTGATGAAGCCAAAAGATATGGAAAAAAACTTATGTTTATTGCATATGCAGGTATTCTTGCAACCAACATTGTAATGACAATAGTTGCCGTTCCTGTGGTAGGACTTTTCCATCTGTCACCGGAAGCAACCAAAACCGGTTTAAGCCTTATCCATTGCTTCTCAATTGTAGCAATATTCATATGGCCACTTAGCTTTACTATGCCTAATGCTCTCCGTGCTGCCGGTGATGCCAAATACACAATGATGGTAAGCATCTTCTCTATGTGGGCATTCCGTGTGGGAAGCAGTTACCTTCTTGGTGGTACATTAGGACTTGGCGTGCTCGGTGTATGGTTTGGTATGTTCATCGACTGGGGATTCCGTTCACTTGCATTCCTTATAAGATTCATCCGTGGAAAATGGACACAGAAGGCGGTTATATGATGATAATTATATGACAGTCTGATGTCTGTGAACTGTCTCTTAACACCGGATATCTACTGTCAGATGGACGACAAGTCGTCTAATTCTGGATATACAATGTCATTTGTGTGCTGAATATACTTATAAACTGTGTTAACCAGGTTATTTTACATATATTATTATGCCCTACCTATAATAACAATTAAAATGTATGATTAATAGGTAATATTTCTACTTAATTTCTTTTTAATCCAGCTTGAATAACGAAAAAGCCTATAAGATGTATGCATCTTTTACATCTTATAGGCTTTTTTAACGTTTATCTTAGTAGTTATTTATCAAAATTACCTATCAAGCACCCCATAATGCGACTACCTATAGGTATCACATCAATAAAAAAGTTCCTGCCAATCAGGCGCTTTGAGCCCGCCGGTACTTAATGAGCGTGTAACGCGAATTTAGTACCGCTGCGAGGCGAGAGCAGCGAAAGCGTGCCTGATTGGCAGGAACTTATTTTATTTCTTACCAACTTATTACTTCATGTCCGTCCTCTGTTACAAGAACCTGAATTTCCCACTGTGCTGAAGGAAGTCCATCTGCTGTAGATACTTCCCAGCCGTTCTTTTCATCTGTAACAACATTTACCTTACCCATATTAACCATAGGCTCTATTGTAAACATCATTCCCGGAGCCATAACCATATCTGTTCCTTTTCTGGTGTTGTACCCAACCCATGGGTCTTCATGAAATTCAAGTCCGACTCCATGGCCGCCGATTTCTCTTACAACAGTATATCCATTAGCATATGCATGGTCATGTACTGCCTGTCCCATATCGCCTAAGAAGCCCCAAGGCTTAACCTGCTCAAGTCCTAATTCAACACATTCCTTAGTAACATCAACAAGCTTCTTTACCTCAGGCTTAACATCACCTATACAGAACATTCTTGATGAATCTGAAAAATATCCATGAAGAATTGTAGAACAGTCAACATTTACAATATCACCTGACTTAAGGATAACATCCTTAGATGGAAATCCGTGGCATACCTGCTCATTAACAGATGTACACACACTGTAAGGATATCCTTCATAATTAAGTGGTGCTGGAATTCCTCCCATATCAGTAGTTACATCATATACAATCTTATCAATCTCAGCAGTGTTCATGCCTTCATGTATTGCTGCTGCAACCGCATCAAGGCATGCTACATTTATCCTGGCACTCTCTTTAATCTTCTCAATCTGTTCAGGTGTCTTGATTAACTTGTGTGATGGAACAATATGTCCAATATCCTCAAGATATCTTAACTTATCGTCAAATGCTTCATGACACGCTTTGTATTTCTTACCACTGCCACACCAGCAATGGTCGTTTCTTCCTAATTTCTTAATCATTGTTCTGCCTTCCTGTTACATATATTATAATCATACACAACTATAAGGCTTTCTTAATATTTTTTCAATATCTGTTTCAAATGATTAATCATTATTAACATTAAAAGCCCTGATTCCCGGATATACTGCACTAGTGCCAAGCTGTTCCTCAATTCTTAAAAGCTGGTTATACTTAGCAACTCTTTCTGATCTTGAAGGAGCACCTGTCTTAATCTGGCAAGTGTTAAGAGCAACAGCGAGGTCTGCAATTGTTGTATCTGCTGTCTCACCTGATCTGTGTGAGCTGATTGCTGTATATCCAGCCTTATGAGCCATCTTGATAGCTTCAAGTGTCTCTGAAACTGAACCAATCTGATTAAGCTTGATAAGAATTGCATTACCTGCTCCAAGTTCAATTCCCTTAGAGAGTCTCTCCGTATTAGTAACAAAAAGATCATCACCTACAAGCTGAACCTTATCTCCAAGTCTGTCTGTAAGCTTCTTCCATCCTTCCCAGTCCTCTTCATCAAGACCATCTTCAATAGATATAATAGGATACTTCTCACATAATTTAGCCCAGTGCTCAATAAGCTCCTCTGCTGTATACTCTGTTCCAGCCTTAGGAAGCTTGTAATAACCCTTTCCTTTCTCACTCTTCCACTCTGAAGAAGCTGCATCCATTGCAATCCTAAAGTCCCTGCCCGGCTTATATCCAGCCTTTTCTACTGCCTGTAATATTGTCTCAATTGCTTCTTCATCCGACTTAAGTGCCGGAGCAAAACCGCCCTCATCACCTACAGAGGTTGCAAGTCCTCTTTCTTTAAGTATAGCTGCAAGTGCATGAAATACCTCTGCACACCATCTTAAGCATTCCTTAAAGCTTGATGCACCAACAGGCATAATCATGAATTCCTGAACATCAAGTCCGCTTGATAATGCATGGCAGCCTCCATTAATAATATTCATCATTGGAACAGGAAGCCTGTTTCCTGATACTCCGCCTAAGAACCTGTAAAGAGGAATATCTAAAGATACAGATGCTGCTCTTGCTGCTGCAATAGATACCGCAAGAATAGCATTTGCACCAAGATTAGACTTATCCTTAGTTCCATCAGCTTTAATCATCGCTGCATCAGCTGCATATATATCAGATGCATCTATTCCAAAGAGGCAGTTATTAATAACAGTGTTTATGTTTTCTACTGCCTTAGTAACGCCCTTTCCCAAATATCTTGACTTATCCTTATCTCTTAACTCAAGCGCCTCAAATTCACCTGTAGATGCTCCTGAAGGTGCCGCGCCTCTTCCAACAGTTCCATCCGCAAGATAAACCTCTGCCTCAACTGTAGGATTGCCTCTTGAATCAAGAATTTCTCTGCCTATAACCTTTTCAATCTCTAAATATGCTGCCATATAATCCTCCTAATCAAATGCTTTGTAATCTTTTAAGTTAGTTTCTTCTAACTTTAACAATACAATTCTAGCATTATACAACCAAATCCACAATGCAAGAAAATGGGAAGTTTTCTCATTAAAAAACTTCCCATTAACAATTATATCCAGCTATTTAGTTTGTATACACATAAATTATTTTTCCATCTTCTGTAAAAATGCTTTGGTTCTTTCATTACTTGGATTGTCAATAACATCCTCCGGCTTTCCCTGCTCAACAATAACTCCGCCATCCATGAATATTACCCTGTCTGCAACCTTTCTTGCAAATTCAATCTCATGTGTAACGATAATCATTGTCATCTTTTCATCAGCAAGCTGTCTTAAAACCTTAAGAATTCCAGCAGTAATCTCAGGGTCAAGTGCTGATGTAGGCTCGTCAAAGAAAAGCATTTCAGGATTCATTGCAAGTGCTCTTGCTATCGCAACTCGCTGCTGCTGTCCTCCTGACAACTGGCATGGATAACTGTTCTCTTTGCCATCAAGTCCAACTTTCTTTAAAAGCTCTTTGGCTTCTTTCTCTACTTCATTCTTGTCCCTTTTCTGGACACAAACAGGTGCATCAGTAACATTTTTCATAACTGTATAATGCGGAAAAAGATTAAAGTTCTGGAACACAAGTCCATATGTATTCTTTATTTCTCTTAATTCTTTCTTTCCAACATACACTGAAACTCCGTCCTTGTCCTCACATGCAGTTTCACCACCTAACTTAAGAGTTCCTGCATCCATTGTCTCAAGAAGTGTTGCGCAACGAAGCAGTGTTGATTTACCAGAGCCGGAAGGTCCAAGAATTGCAACAACCTCACCCTCGTTAACTTCCATTGATATATCCTTAAGCACCTCAGTATCGCCGAAGGATTTCTTTAAATGTGATATTTCTAATAATTTCTTCATATTAAAATCCTCCTTAATCAAAATACTGCATACGCTTTTCTAATTTTTCCATAACCATAGCAACAAGGAAATTGAAAATGTAATAGAACAATCCTGCTATGAATAATGGCATGATACTTGCTGTTGAAGCCGCTACCTGCTTGGCAAGTGTAAACATTTCTGTGTAAGCAAGTGCAAATGCAAGTGATGTATCCTTAACAAGTGTTATAACCTCGTTAGTAACAGGAGGAAGTACTCTCTTAACCATCTGAGGGAATATAATCTTCCAGAATGTCTGTACCTTGGAATATCCGAGTACCTCTGCTGCCTCGTACTGTCCCTTAGATATGCTCTCAATTCCACCTCTGTATATTTCTGCAAAATATGCTGCATAATTAAGTGCAAATCCAATAATTACAGCATAGAATCTGTATGTTGCCGTAACCTTCATTCCAAACAGATAATATGGTCCGAAGAACACAACAAGAAGCTGTAACATAAGAGGAGTTCCTCTCATTATAGATATGTATATTCTCGCAATCCATCTTACAATGCCTATTCTTGACTTTCTTATTTCACATACAAAAAGTCCTAGCGGCATTGAGAATATAAGTGTTAAGAAAAATATTGCAAGAGTTGCTAACATTCCTGATGAAAGCTGCTTAACTATATCCACAAGTCTTTCACCAAATGAATCCTTAGTTGTACTGGTACTGTCAAGGAGATAGGCACTGTCTGTTCCTTCTTCTCCAAGACATACGCTGTCTGTAAGTCCCCATTTTTCAGCAATCTTGTCAAATGTGCCATCAGCAAGCATATCATTAAGGCTTGTCTGAACTTCATCTCTTAATGCTGTATTACCTAACTTAAAACCAATACCATACTGTTCCGATGAAACAGTCTCATCAAGCATTGTGAACTTGTTACCTCTCTGCTCAAGCTGGTACTTTGCAACACCCATATCCATACATACAGCATCTGCCGAACCTGATTCAAGGTTCATAAATGCTGAGTTATAATCAGATACCTGCTGAAGTGTCTTAAACTGTGCCGCAAGTGCAAGATTTTCTTCTGTCGCATCCTCTCCTGTAAATGCTGCAAGAGCTGATGAATCAGCCTGTACAATAACAACCTTACCCTTAAGGTCTTCTAACTTCTTTATTCCTGAACCAGATTTAACTATAACAACCTGTGAATTATCAATATATGCCTTAGACCATGTATACTCACGTTCTCTTCCATTAAGCGTGAAACCGTTCCATATACAGTCAATAGAGCCTGAACTAAGCTCCATATCTTTAGAATCCCAGTCAATAGGCTGCTTAACCAGATTCCAGCCATTTCTTTCACATACTTCCTGTGCAAGATCAAGGTCAAAACCTACATACTCTCCACTATCATCCTTGTAACCATAAGGTGGGAATTCCGCATCAAATCCTACTGTAAATGTAGTTCGTCCATCATCGCTCTTTTTATTACTGCATGCTGTGAACATTCCCACAATCACAGACAACATTGCCAGTAACAGGACGGCTTTTCTGATATTCTTAGCCATATAAAAATCCATGCCTTTCTCGCTTTAATATGCTTTCACTTTACCACAGTAAATCAAGCTTGTCTATTATAACATGAATCACCTGATAAAAACACTATAAATATTCTAAATAAATCCAAAATTTCTCAATATAAATATCCACGCTGTAAGAGTCACACTTGAAAGTAATGTTGTAAGCACAACTATGCTTGATGACAGCACCTCGTCATTATCCATACCTTTAGCCATAACAAAGCAGGTAACTGTAGATGGTGAAGCAAGCATAATAAGAATTGCCATAAGTTCCTGATTACGAAATCCCATTTTTACTGCTATAGGAAGAAATATTGCTGCTAGACCCACGAGTTTTAAAAATGTAGCAATAACCGTAGGTTTAATCTTCTTAATTGCCTTTTTCCCTTCAAATGACGCACCAATACATATAAGTGCAACAGGTGTAGCTGTCTGCGCAATATTATTAATTGTCTTATTGATAATTACCGGATATCTTAATCCTGCAAGAGAAGATAATAACCCCAGCACAATTCCTATAATTATCGGATTAGTTACAATATTAAAGCACGCTTTTTTAATGTTTTCTTTCTTATCCGTAGATTGTTCTTCTGTGCTGCCATGACACTCAGGATGTGCCTTAAAGGTAAGCACTATTACCGAAAATATATTAAACAACGGAACTGCAGCAACTATCATAAGTGGTGCCATTCCTGTACTCTGGTACATATTCTGTATAAATGCCATCCCAAGTATCGCCGCACTGCTTCTGAATGATGCCTGCACAAATGCACCCTTCTGCGTATCATCCTTCATGAATATCTCTGTGCATATCCATATTCCGCTAAACATTATAGTAGTAACAATCATGCAGTACAGTACAAACTTAACATCAAACTGCGATTTAAAATCTGCTGCTGCTAAATCCCTGAATAACAGTACTGGAAGTGCCACCTTAAATACATATTTATTAGCCACATTTGCAAAATGGTCATCTATAACGCCAAGCTGCTTTATTACCCAGCCAACTATCATAACTAAAAATATTGGTACCGTTGCATTTATACTATATAAGAAGCTGTCCATCTGTCTCTCCTTCTACTACTTATTAATATCAAGCCAGTATGTATGGTCAAGCGGGCCGCTGCCGCTTCCAAGATTAAGCCCTGCTTTCAACGCACCTGTCAGGTACTCCTTAGCTGCCTTCACACTTTCTTCTATTGATAATCCCTGTGCAAGATTAGCTGCAATGGCTGATGACAATGTACAGCCAGTTCCATGTGTGTTAGGATTATCAATCCTTTCTCCATTAAGCCACACTATACTGCCATCTACGCACAGACAGTCATTAGCTGTATGAACTGCATGTCCACCTTTTACTAAGACAGCCGCATTACCGCCTTTTGTCTTCAGATGTTCATATATCTTTATCGCTGCTTTCTCCATTGAATCTGCACTGTCAACAGTCATTCCTGTAAGAACCTCTGTCTCCGGAATATTAGGAGTTATAACATCAGCAAGCACCATCAGGCGTTCTTTAAGAACCTCTGCTGCATCTTCTTTAATAAGTCTGCTTCCACTTGTTGATACCATAACCGGGTCAAGAACAATATTTTTTGCCTTATATGTAATTAACGCATCTGCTATTGTTTCAATAAGTTCCTTTGACGCAACCATTCCTATCTTAACTGCATCAGGATATATATCTGTAAATATTGCATCAAGCTGTGCCTTAAAAAATTCAGGTGAAGATTCCGATATTCCTGTAACTCCTAAAGTATTCTGTGCTGTAAGGGCAGTAATTGCTGACATTCCATATACCTTATGTGCTGCAAATGTTTTTAAATCCGCCTGTATTCCTGCTCCTCCGCTGCAATCACTTCCTGCTATTGTTAATGCTGTATTCATATAATTTCCTTTCTACATCTATTCTCATCGCTGCCCGCACAACTGTGAGCTTTCCATGTTTTCTCTCATCGCTGCATGCACAAAAAAAGCACCGAGGTTACCTCGGTGCTTTTAGTGCAGTCGGCGGGACTTGAACCCGCACCCAAGCAATATGGACTAGATCCTTAGTCTAGCGCGTATGCCAATTCCGCCACGACTGCTTGTTTTGTTTTCGTGTCGCTCGCTGTTTGCTGACGACTTGATTATAATATCACCACATCAATATAATGTCAACAGCTTTTTTAAACTTTTTTGAAATTTTTTGAATTTTCTGTTTTTTCATGCTTCGACTTCCTTTTTGGACTTTTTCGTGCCTTTCCTCTGCATAAACGTCCAATCCAACCAGCTTTGACTTCTTTTTTGGACTTCATCGTGCCTTCCCTCTGCTTCAACGTCCAATCCAACCAGCTTTGGCTTCTTTTTTGGACTTCATCGTGCCTTCCCTCTGCTTCAACGTCCAATCCGAACAGCTTTGACTTCTTTTTTGGACTTCATCGTGCCTTCCCTCCACTTCAACGTCCAATCCAACCAGCCTCGATTCCCTTTCAGATAAGAAATTTTAAAAATGACAGCTATTCATATTGACACATTTTCAAATCTCCTATAAAATATCAATGTTGTGTAACTTATTAAGTTTGTTATACATCATATATGCAGAAGTGTCGGAATGGCAGACGAGCAAGATTCAGATTCTTGTGCGGGTTACCGCGTGTGGGTTCAAGTCCCATCTTCTGCACTGATTAAAAGAACCGTGTGATTTTATGTCATCACACGGTTCTTTTTGAATCATATTCAATCTGTTTTCAATGTAAATGCTATCTCTGTTCTTCCAGCAGTTCATCATTCTGCTCCTTCAAATCCACTATCTCATCCTTCATTCTGTCGACCATCAACTCTGCCATATTCCTGTCCAATATTCTCAACGCTTCTGAAAACATACTGAGCACCTCTTCCTGCTTTACAATATTTTCTTGCTTTTCCTTTTATCTGCATACATAGCTTTATCTGCTTCAGCAATTGAATCATTTAATTCTTCTTCGTTATTCGCTATGGATATGCCATAAGAAGTTCCCACTGTAACGTTCTGTAACTTTATATTACCTTCAGAATTTTTTATCTGATTTATAATTTTATCACTATCCTTTTTATCACATTCCTGTAATAGAATAAGAAATTCATCTCCCCCTAATCTTATTAATACATCTACAGGTCTAATATAACGCTGCATATTATTAACAATGGTCCTAATTAAGATATCGCCTTCTTTATGCCCATAATTATCATTATAATATTTCAAATTATTTATATCAGCCATAACAACACCTACTGGATATTTAAGTTTATTTTTATATTCACCTGATTCGTAAAAAGACCTGTTATATGTTTGTGTCATCATATCTGTTATACTATAATTTTTTAACTTTTCTTGTAATTTAATCAGATTAGAAATATCTTATACAATCCCAACTATACCCATTACATTTCCATCAGCATCTAATACAGGATTTTTATTTATCTGATAATAAAACACCTCTTCTCCGAACTGCATTTTCTCAATATAATTCACGTTATTTTTCGTCTTTATTATATTCATATCTTCTTCATAAAACTTTTTTCCAAGTGTTTTATCTGGCTGAATATCCAAATCCGTTTTTCCATATATTGAAAAACTAGAATCACCGTTGCTGTTTAACATATTACATACATGTGTCGATAAAACATATCTGCCATTAGTGTCTTTAAAGAAAATATTCTCATTAATTGCATTCAGAATGCACTGTAATTCTCTTCTATCCAAATCCATAAGCTATCTCCTTTGTATATCTCCACTGCTTTACAAAGTGCATTTATTAACCATATCCCCAATATCATTTTCGTAATTATATCATCTTTTAGCAAACAATACAATGCTATGAGCATTTTTATATTAGCCTACGGATATAATATAGAATGTAAAATCATAGAAAAATAGTGGAGGTAATCTATGATTAATGGTTTAGGAGAACGTTTACAGGAACAACGGACAACACATAAACTATCCCAACGAGAAGTTGCATTGGCTCTAAATGTATCACCAACTGTTATCTCGAACTATGAAAAGGGAGAGCGCACACCAAGTTTGGAAATGCTTATTGCACTCGCGCGTTTCTACCATTGTTCTACTGATTATCTAGTCGGTTTTGAAAAGCCAAACGCCAATACAATAAATGTTTCTATGCTTACAGATAAACAAAAAAATTTATTGAAGCTCTTTTTAGAAGAACTATAAAAACATTTTATGATATATAAAAAGGATACTGTCATGAGTCAACTCACAAACAGTATCCTTTAATAACCAATTATATAACTTTCCTTTTCAATATCTCCTGCATAACAAAAGCCTTGCGCATCTCATTCTTATCAAACTTAAGGTCATCAAGAATAACTTTACCTCCCGTCTGACTCTGTGGAACAATCTCATCATTATATTCATGTCCGCAGTCATACTGTGTAAATGTATGTCCGCCTGTCATATCAGAATATGTTCCAGTGCTTCCCGCCTGCATAACCGGTGAATGAAATTCTGCTTTATCAAGTGTCTTCATTGCAGGTGCTGCATTATCTGCTGCTGGCGGTGGAGTAACATATTGCGGAACCGGTGCCTCTGCTCTATGCGAAGTAACATTCTTGCCATTAAAGTCATTTCTTGAACGAATCTCCTGCTTAAGCTTTTCAGTTTCTGCACTTGTCATCTTCTGAGAACCTGAATATGTCTGTACAGACGGATCAATGTACTGCTTTTCACCATAAGAATTCACCATGTATGGTGCAGACTGTGCATGGCTGTCATCCTTCTTATTCAGATTAGCACCGTGGCTTAATGAGCCATTCCCAGAACTGTTATTCTGCATCCGATGCATATTACTACCATATTCCGGCACATTCTGGTTATGTTCCTGCATATTACGCTGGTGTTCCTGCATGCGCTCCTGCTGCATCTTCTTGGCTTTATTCATATTCATTATAACTATAATAATGAATATTGCCCATATAATTATTATTTCCATACAAATCCGCTTTCCTTTTAATTCACAAGTTCATTAAATAGTTGCCGGCTTCTCTGTTTCTCCTGCTATCGACTGTCTCATCTTAGTATCAGCCTTCAGATTCTGAAGGTCATAATAATCCTTAAAGCCCATTCTGCCTGTTCTTAAAGCTTCAGCCAAAGCCTTAGGTACTTCTGCCTCAGCAGCTACAACGCTTGCTTTCATCTCCTGCTCAAGAGCAACAGCGGCTGCTCTTCTTTCCTCTGCCTTAGCCTGTGCAATATTCTTATCAGCCTCAGCCTGAAGGCTCTGAAGATGAGCGCCTATATTTCTTCCGATATCAACATCCGCAATATCAATAGAAAGAATCTGGAAAGCTGTTCCAATATCAAGACCCTTCTGTAATATAGCCTTGGAGATAGAATCAGGATTCTCAAGCACGCTCTTGTGCGAATCTGCTGAACCTACTGTTGTTACAATACCCTCACCAACTCTGGCAATTACGGTAGCCTCACCTGCACCACCAACCAACTGGTTAATATTAGTTCTTACAGTAACTCTTGCCTTAACTAACAGTTCAATACCATCCTTGGCAACTGCTGAAATATTAGGTGTCTCAATAACCTTAGGGTTAACACTCATTCTGACAGCCTCTAAAACATCACGGCCTGCAAGGTCGATAGCTGCTGCCATCTCAAATGGTATGTTCATACCGGCTCTGCTTGATGCAATAAGTGCATTAACAACAGCGTCTACATGACCACCTGCCATATAATGTGACTCAAGCTGATTAGTGTTAAGCTGTAATCCGGCTTTTCTTGCCTGAATAAGTGGAAGCACAATTCTTGCTGGTGGAACCTTTCTCAATCTCATACCGATAAGAGTTCCTATACCGACATGGCTTCCTGATGCTAATGCAGTAATCCATAATCTCATTGGTACAAATGCGAATAACAATATAAGCAGTACCACAATAATGATTGGAATAATTGGAATGTAAGGCATAATTAATCCCCCTTTATATATTTTGATTTTCAAAAATATTATTACATATAATGAGAAAAAATACCACATTTATATAGAATCATTTTAAAAAATCTGCTATAGTAATTAGTAATCGATAATTTTTTGTCAATTATTACAAAGGAGGTTTCATTATGTTATCTAATGATGCTACTATTCAGAATATCAAGCATGAAATCCTGTATGAAGTTGCCAAGCTCGCATATGCAGGAAGGTTTGAAGAAGAAAAGGACGAACTGGCATACAAGATGTTTCCTGGTCCTAAAGCAAGATTCCGCTGTTGTGTATATAAAGAAAGAGAAATTGCAAGACAACGAATCCGCCTGGCAGAAGGCAAATGTCCAACAGAAAGTGACCATCCGGGTGCCAATAACATAATCCAGGTAATTGAAGCCGCATGTGCCGACTGTCCACTTTCTCACTATATCGTAACTGATAATTGCAGAAAATGTATGATGAAAGCCTGCCAGCAGGCATGTAAGTTCGGTGCTGTAAGCATGACAAGAGACAGAGCCTACATAGACCCTGACAAATGCAAGGAATGCGGCATGTGTGCCAAAGCCTGTCCATACAATGCAATCGCAGACCTCATAAGGCCATGTAAGAAAATCTGTCCAGCCAATGCTATTACAATGGATGAGAATGGCATCTGTGAAATAGATGAAAACAAATGTATCCAGTGCGGACAGTGTATCCACGCCTGTCCATTCGGTGCTATCGGTTCTAAAACTGATATAGTTGATGTAATAAAGGCAATCGTAGACGGAAAGAAAGTCGTTGCCATGGTAGCACCTGCTGTTGAAGGACAGTTTGGAGACACAATAACAATGAGCAGCATCCGCACAGCATGCAAGAAGCTGGGCTTTAATGATATGTATGAGGTAGGTCTTGGCGGAGACCTTACTGCACAGGCCGAGGCAGAAGAATGGCTTGAAGCAGCTAAAGAAGGAAAGAAGCTTACAACCTCATGCTGTCCTGCATTTGTTAATCTGATTAAGAAACAGTATCCTGAGCTTGCAGAACATATATCAACAACTATATCCCCTATGTTTGCACTTTCAAGACTTCTTAAGTCAGAAGATCCTGATACAATAACCGTATTTATCGGACCATGTATAGCCAAGAAGAATGAAAAGCAGGAATATAAGGGTCAGGGAAATGCTGATTTCGTACTTACACTCGGTGAATTCAGAGCAATGATGCGGGCTAAAGAAGTAGTTCTTGAGCCTGAGGAAAACAGCGACCAGCAGGCAAGCATATATGGTAAAAGATTCGGTAACGGAGGCGGTGTTTCCGCTGCTGTTGCACAATGTATGCGTGAAGCAGGTGCTGACCCTGATAAATTCAATATAGAAAAATGCTCAGGTGCTGCCGAATGTAAGAAAGCACTTACACTTCTTAAAGTAGGAAAACTCCCCGCAGATTTCATTGAGGGAATGGTATGTGAAGGCGGCTGTGTTGGTGGACCAAGCCGTCACAGAAGCGGAAAGAATCCTGTTCTTGCTGCCAAAGACCGTGACAAGCTGCTCGCCGAAGCAGACAACCGTAATGTTTCAGACAACTTAAGTAAATATGACTTAACAGCATTTTCAATGCACAAATAAAATTAACGCAAAATAGCGTTGGCAATATTCACATTGTCAACGCTATTTTTTTAGTGCTGCTTTTAAAGTAAGCACAACAAGTTTTTCAAATATCACACTCAATACAACAATTATAACCGTCCACGCCAGCAAATCATCCGTATCAAGATATATTTTCGACATATAAAGCATTTGTCCAACAGAACCTTTGGGCATTCCGATAATCTCTGCTGCCACTCCTGCTTTCCAAGCCATACCAGCAGTAACTCTTCCTGCTGATATAAGATAAGGTGAAAGCTGTGGCATGATAATATAACGTATTCTGCGAATCCAAGGAATATGAAATACATCTGCCATTTCCCTAATGCCTTTATCAGTACTTCTAAGACCGGTCAGTGTATTCTGGTATATAACAGGCACAACTATTAAAAATGCAATGAACACCGACAGGTTCTTTGCCGTAAACCATATAAGACATATAACCACAAAAGACGCAACAGGTACTGCCTTAATTGTAACCATCCACGGCCACAGAATATATTCAACAGGCTTACATATATATGCAAGCACTGCACATATAATTCCACACAATAATCCTGCGAGAAATCCACCGACAATATGATACATTGTAAACCACACAGTTCCTGCAAAATCCGGTTCATGCCATATAGTAAATAATCTGCCAAGCACCTGTACCGGTGTCACTAATAATATCGGTGAATCAATCTTTAGCGCAGCTATTTCCCATAAAATAAGTGCCAGCATAACTGCCAGCACTTTATATATTACATTCAATATCTTCTTATTAATATTCATAATAGAAATCATCTTTCGGCATACTGCCACCTACCGACTTAGGATTCTGGTCATATAACACCTGTAAGAACCCTTCTAGTGCACTTCTCATGTTATTATTAATATAGCATACAATATGGCACTTAGGAAGAGCCTTCTTAGCTATTGCTTCTGATGCAACAATTCCATACTCAGCAATAAGCTGTGCTGTCTCATCAATATTGCTTGAAGTATATGCAACACTTTCGTTATATTCATCAATGAACTTCTTAAGCTGTTCTGGATATTTTTCAGCAAATTCTTTTCTTACAACAATTACACCTGTAACAATCTTAGAATTATTATTAATCTTCTCCCATGCTTCATTAAGATCCATAACAACTCTTAAACCACTAATCTGGGCACTTGCTGCTGTAACAAAAGGCTGTGGAAGAACAGCAATTGCACCATCTTCTGACTTTAACTTAGAAAGTGCTTCTGTTGTATCTGAACACCACGCAATATTAACATCTTTGTCGGCATCAAGTCCGTTACCTGAAAGAATATATCTTATGGTATATTCCGGCACAGCCCCCATTCCTGTAGCATATATAGTCTTACCCTTAAGGTCACTGATACTGTTAACAGTGTTGCCTCTTTCTACAAGATTAAGAACGCCAAGTGTATTAACAGCAACAACCTGGACCTTGCCTTGCGTCTTATTATATATATTAGCTGCAAGATTAGATGGTACAGCTGCTATATCAATCTCCCCGGTTGCAAGTGGTGTTACAAATGCAGATGCATCTGTAGCAAAATCTTCAAATGCATATGTGTTCTTAGTATTGCCATTCTCTGAATCTTTACGCAGCTTAACCATTCCCATTGCTGTAGGTCCTGCCATAGCTCCGATTCTTATTGTTGTTGTCTCTTCTGTCTGACTCTCGCCTTCGTTATTAGCTGATTTTCCTGCACATGCCGCAAATGAAAATACCATAATAACCGAAAGTATAACTGCTAGTAATTTCTTCAACTTATTATTCTCCTGATATATTTAATTAGTATTCCATGAACTCCTGTATATCCCTTAATACATCCTCAATCTCGCCTTCTCCGTCATTAATTGTAAGCTGTAATGGTTTACTGATATCCAGACTGAACAAACCAACTAATGATTTGCCATCAACACAGCTATATCCTGATTCAACATCAAACCCACATGAGTACTTACTAATTGTACTTACAAACCTTTGAACCTTCTCCACAGAATCCAAAAGAATCATCACTGTCAGCATATTATCTCCTCCGCTTCCTCATATTGTAATTCCCATATCAGAGACTAATATACACCATAAAACTTATAAAAACAACCATTAACTAAGACTAAAATATGGCACGGATGCCACAGAAAACGCTTATCTAAGCCGTTTTCATATCATCCATGCCATATTCTGATAATCATAAATTAGAGATTAGTATATCCCATAAGGTAGTAATCAACTGCTCTTGCACAGTCTCTTCCCTGTCTTATAGCTTTCACAACAAGTGACTGTCCTGTATGCATATCTCCTGCTGTAAATACACCCGGTACACTTGTTTCAAATCCGTCTGCTGCTGTCTTTACATTAGTTCTTTCTGTAAGTTCAACTCCAAATGCGTCTGTAACATATTTCTGTGAACCCAGGAAACCTGCTGCTATCAGTACAAGCTCACATGGAAGCTCTGCTTCTGTTCCCTCCACAGGGACCATCATTCTTCTTCCTGTCTTTTCATCAGTCTTAGACTCAAGCTTTACTGTAACAACACTTGTAAGATTACCCTTCTTATCCTTCTTGAATTCCTTAACTGTAGTTGTATATATTCTTGGATCATGTCCGAATACTGCAATTGCTTCTTCCTGACCGTAATCTGTCTTGCAGACTAAAGGCCACTGTGGCCAAGGATTGTTCTCCGCACGCTCATCTGGTGCTTTTGGCATCATCTCAAGCTGTGTTACCGACTTACAGCCGTGTCTTATACATGTTCCGACACAGTCATTACCTGTATCACCACCACCGATAACGATAACATTTTTATCCTTTGCAGAAATGTATCTGCCATCCTTAAGTCCTGAATCAAGAAGACTCTTTGTAGTTGCTGTAAGGAAATCTACTGCAAAGTATATTCCATTGGCATCTCTTCCAGGAGCATTGATATCTCTTGGATTAGCAGCACCACACGCAAGTACTACAGCATCATAATCTGCCATAAGCTTCTTAGCCTTAATGTTCTCACCAACATTTGCATTAGTTACGAACTCAATGCCTTCTTCCTTCATAATATCAAGCTTTCTGTCAATTATATGCTTTTCAAGCTTCATATTAGGAATGCCATATCTTAAAAGTCCACCGATACGGTCAGCTCTTTCATATACAGTAACACTGTGTCCTCTCTGATTTAACTGGTCTGCTACAGCAAGTCCGGCAGGGCCTGAACCTACTACAGCAATTCTCTTCTTAGTTCTTACCTTAGGAGGATTTGCTTTCGCATAACCTTTGGCATATGCATGTTCAATGATTGCCATTTCATTCTCTTTGGTACATACTGCCTTGCCATTAAGTCCGCATGTACATGCTTTCTCACAGAGTGCAGGACACACACGGCTTGTAAATTCAGGGAAGTTACTTGTCTTATGTAACCTGTGATATGCCTGTTCCCAGTTTCCAGTGTAAAGAAGATCATTCCATTCCGGAATAAGATTATTAAGAGGACATCCGCTAGTCATTCCCTTTATTGTCATACCAGACTGGCAGAATGGTACGCCACAATCCATGCAGCGTGAACTCTGCTTTCTCTGCTCATCTTCTGACAGAGGTGTATGAAATTCATTAAAATTCTTTATTCTTTCCTTAGGTGAAACCGCTTTGGCTTCAACTCTTTCATAGTCTAAAAATCCTGTTGGCTTTCCCATGGTTAGCTCCTTTCATGTATGTTATAAACTTGCACTGTCCCTACGGGCGCACTTCCAAAAGCTTCGCTTCTGTCAGTCGCGACTGCGTCTCAACCCTACTTGGTAGCCGCATAGAATGCTTCTATCTGTGCCTGTTCGCTGCTAAGTCCTTTTTCTTCCATCTGTACTATCATGTTAAGCATCTTCTTATAATCATGTGGCATGATTTTCTTGAATTTAGGAAGATATTCTCCGAAGTTATCAAGTATTTCCTTGCCCTTCTTAGAATTAGTATAAGCAACATGTTCTGTTATAAGCTGCTTTAACTCAAGGACATCATATTTATTAGAAACTGCTTCCATTGAAACGAGCTGCTTATTAACTCTCTTGTAAAGACTTGTGTCTTCATCAAGAACATAAGCAATTCCACCGCTCATACCAGCAGCAAAGTTCTTGCCAGTCTTGCCTAATACTACTACTGTACCACCTGTCATATATTCACAGCCGTGGTCACCAGTTCCCTCAACAACTGCTGTTGCACCTGAATTTCTTACACAGAATCTTTCTCCGGCAACACCATTGATGAACGCCTTACCACTTGTAGCACCATATAATGCAACATTACCGATGATGATATTTTCGTCTTCCTTATAAGTACTTCCTGTTGGTGGATATACAATAAGCTTTCCACCTGAAAGTCCCTTACCAAAGTAATCGTTACTATCACCTACAAGTTCAAGTGTAAGTCCCTTAGGAATAAATGCACCAAAGCTCTGTCCACCTGCGCCATTACATTTTACTGTATATGTATCATCATCAAGCTTATCATCAAATCTTCTTGTAATCTCAGCGCCAAGAAGTGTTCCTAATGTACGGTCTGTATTGGCAACATCGATTTCAAGACTTCTCTTGCTTCCTGTCTCCATGGCAGATTCGAACTTCTTAAGTAAAATCTTTTCATCAACTGTCTTCTCAAGTTCGAAATCAAATACATTTTTCTTATCATAATGTATCTTTGTCTGCTTAACATATGGATTATCAAGAATCTGTGATAAATCAATCTCTGCTGAACGTCCGCTCTTGGCAACATTCTTCTGCTCAAGCAAATCTGTTCTTCCTACCAGCTCATCAAGTGTCTTAATTCCTAAGTCAGCCATTATCTCACGAAGTTCCTGTGCAATGAATCTCATGAAATTAACAACATATTCAGGCTTACCTGTAAACCTCTTACGAAGCTCAGGATTCTGTGTTGCAACACCAACAGGGCATGTATCAAGATTACATACTCTCATCATTACGCAGCCCATAGTTACAAGTGGAGCTGTTGCAAATCCGAATTCCTCTGCGCCAAGCATTGCTGCAATAGCAACATCCCTGCCGCTCATCAGCTTACCATCAGTCTCAATAACAACCTTATTACGCAGTCCGTTCATTGTAAGTGTCTGATGAGCCTCTGCAAGACCTAATTCCCATGGAAGTCCAGCATTATGTATAGAGCTTCTTGGAGCTGCACCAGTACCTCCGTCATAACCAGAAATAAGAATTACCTGTGCGCCCGCCTTGGCAACACCTGATGCAACTGTACCAACACCAGCTTCTGAAACAAGCTTGACTGATATTCTTGCATTCTTGTTAGCATTCTTAAGGTCGTATATAAGCTGTGCCAGATCCTCGATTGAATATATATCATGATGTGGTGGTGGTGAAATAAGCGCAACACCCGGAGTTGAAAGACGAGTCTTTGCAATCCAAGGATACACCTTCTTTCCTGGAAGATGTCCACCTTCACCCGGCTTAGCACCCTGTGCCATCTTAATCTGAATCTCCTGTGCGCTTACAAGGTATCTAGAAGTAACGCCGAATCTTCCTGATGCAACCTGCTTGATTGCAGAGCATCTGTTAAGACCATCCGGACCAACCTTTAATCTGTCAATGTCCTCTCCACCTTCACCTGAGTTAGACTTACCATGAAGCATGTTCATGGCAATAGCCATAGTTTCATGTGCCTCTCTTGATATTGAACCATATGACATAGCACCAGTCTTGAATCTTCTTACGATAGAATCAACACTTTCAACCTCATCAATGCTGATTCCCTTCTTAGGGAACTTAATGTTCATAAGACCTCTTAAGTTCTTAACGCCCTCTTCCTTATTAACAAGAGCTGTATATTCCTTAAATGTCTTGTAATCTCCTGTTCTTGTAGCAAGCTGTAACAAATGTATTGTCTGTGGGTTATACAGATGTTCTTCCTTGCCGCTTCTCATCTTATGAGCGCCTGAGCTGTCAAGAGTAGTATCTGTAGAAAGTCCAAGTGGATCAAATGCCTTAGAGTGAAGTGTCTCAACATCTTCCTGAATATCCTTTAGTGACACGCCTTCAATTCTTGAAACTGTACCCTTAAAGTATTTATCTATAACATCTGAATTAATTCCAATTGCCTCAAATATCTTAGCACCCTGATATGACTGGATTGTTGAAATACCCATCTTGGCAGCAATCTTAACAATACCTGTGATAATTGCCTTATTGTAATCATCAACTGCTGCATAATAATCCTTGTCAAGCATATTAAGGTCGATAAGCTCCTGAATACTCTCCTGTGCAAGATATGGGTTAATTGCAGAAGCACCATATCCAAGAAGAGTTGCAAAATGATGGACATCTCTTGGCTCACCACTCTCTAAGATTACAGCCATGCTTGTTCTCTTCTTAGTCTGTACAAGATACTGCTGTAATGCAGCAACCGCAAGTAATGAAGGAATAGCAACATGGTTCTCATCAACACCTCTGTCTGAAAGAATAATGATATTAGCACCTTCTCTGTGTGCTCTGTCAACCTCAACAAATAAGTGGTCGATAGCTCTTTCAAGTGAAGTATTCTTGTAATATATAATAGGAATAGTCTCTACCTTAAATCCTTCAACATTCATATTCTTAATTTTAAGAAGGTCTGTGTTAGTAAGGATTGGATCATTAATTCTTAACTGTTTGCAATTCTCAGCCTTTTCCTCAAGAATATTACCCTCTGTTCCAAGATAAACAGTTGTTGATGTAACAACCTTCTCTCTTATTGAATCAATTGGTGGGTTAGTAACCTGTGCAAATAACTGTTTGAAATAATTAAACAGTGGCTGATGCTTATTAGAAAGTACTGCAAGTGGAGTATCAATACCCATAGCACCTGTCTGCTCTGTTCCGTTAAGAGCCATAGGAAGTATTGATGTCTTGAAATCCTCGTATGTATAGCCAAATGCTTTCTGGAGTCTTGCTCTTTCTTCCTTAGTATGAACAGGAACCTTCTTGTTAGGAATCTTTAAATCCTTAAGCTGTATAAGATTGCTGTCAAGCCACTCACCATAAGGGTTCTTAGTTGCATATTCTTCCTTAAGCTTATCATCCTCTATAAGTTCGCCCTTAACTGTATCTATAAGAAGCATTTTTCCAGGTCTTAATCTGTCCTTTAACTTAATTCTGCTCTCTGGGATTGGAAGCGCTCCAACCTCTGAAGAAAGAATAAGATAACCATCGTTAGTAATATAATATCTTGAAGGACGAAGACCGTTACGGTCAAGCACTGCTCCAAAGTAGTCTCCATCTGTAAATGCGATAGAAGCCGGACCATCCCAAGGCTCCATCATTGTTGCATAATACTGGTAGAAGTCCTTCTTCTCCTGTGCCATTGCACCATTGTTAATCCAAGGCTCAGGAATTGTAATCATAACAGCAAGTGGAAGCGGCATGCCGTTCATAACAAAGAACTCAAGTGTGTTATCTAACATTGCTGAATCCGAACCGTTAGTATTAACAACCGGAGTAATCTTTGACATCTCATCTTCAAGATATGGAGATGTCATTGTCTCTTCTCTTGCTAACATTCTGTCGGCATTACCCTTGATAGTATTAATCTCACCGTTATGTACCATGAATCTGTTAGGATGAGCTCTCTCCCAGCTTGGGTTAGTGTTAGTTGAGAATCTTGAATGAACAAGTGCAATAGCTGACTCATAATCAGGATTTTCAAGGTCACCAAAGAACTGACGAAGCTGTCCTACAAGGAACATACCTTTGTATACAATCGTTCTGCTTGATAATGAACATACGTAAGTTGTATCTTCTGCTGTCTGCTCAAATACTCGTCTTGCAACATAAAGTCTTCTGTCAAACTCAATTCCTTTAGCTGCATTAGCAGGTCTTTTTACAAATCCCTGCATGATATATGGCATACAGTCAACCGCCTTTTTACCAAGAACATTAGGAAATGTTGGAACATCTCTCCAACCTAAGAATTCAAGTCCTTCCTTCTCAACAATGATTTCGAACATCTTCTTGGCTCTGTTTCTTGCCAGTTCATCCTGTGGGAAGAAAAACATTCCAACGCCATAATCGCGCTCATCTCCAAGCTCAATTCCTAATGGCTTTACGGCTTTCTTAAAGAATTTGTGTGATATCTGAAGAAGGATACCAACACCATCACCAGTCTTTCCTTCTGCATCTTTACCAGCTCTATGCTCAAGATTTTCTACAATGCTTAAAGCATCAGATACTGTCTGATGTGTCTTAATTCCATTAATACTTACAATAGCTCCGATACCACAGGCATCATGCTCAAGTTCAGATCTGTAAAGACCAGGCTGTTTGATTTCATTTTCCATAAGTCTAATCATCCTTTCGTATATTCTAAAGCTTTGCTTGCACATAATATACTCCTGTTTTATGGATTTTGTAAATATTTTTTTGCCGCAATTGTCTGATAATTTGACTATTACTATTGTTTATTATAATTATCAGACAATTACACAATTTGTCACAATATTATCTCTTAAAATGTAATATTATCTTTATTTATCATTATATGTTTCACACTTAATCCCTGCCTGTTTTTAAGCATAGAAGTTGAATTGTTTCTAAATTGTGTATGATTTTTACCTGTCGGCGTAAAATTAGTAAAAAAATAAAGTGACAAAACCCAACGTACTAATTTACAAGGTTTTATCACTTTATATTATTAATGATTATCTATTAGTTATTAGCAGGTACTCCTCCTATCAGGAAATCAACCGCTTTCTCCTTAACAGAAAACTTTATTTCTGTATGTTCTCCACCATATTCACCATCAAGTGTCCATGATACAGGCTGTGGTGATTCGAACCTTACAGAGCTGGTCTTCCATGTGCATACCCAGTCACATTTACTAAGGTCTTTAGTTATAAAAGCATTAATAAGCGACTGGACTGCTATAGGATTGTTAAGCTCTCTTATCAGGGTAACTTCAAATAATCCATCCTGCAGATTAACATCATTGCCGGTAAGATTCTTTATTCCACCAACTGAATCTGTATTGCTTATCATTCCATATACAAAATTGCCCTCAACATTCATCTCCTCAGAATATACACGCATATACTGTGGTTTAATAGTTGATAAGCTTCTGACTGCTTCAATTACATAAGCCTGATGTCCAAGTATATTCTTAAGATTCTGTGGAGTTCCATAAGAAACCCTTGTAAACGCCCCAAATGCAGCAACATAATTAAATGAGCGTTCTCCATTTACAATTCCTACATCACAAGGAAAATGTTTACCCTTTGCTATATTAACAGCGGCCTTCACCATATTTCTTGGAATTCCCAGACTCGCAGCAAAATCATTCGTTGTTCCACTAGGAATATACCCTATCGGCGGCTTCTCTCCTTTATACTTAAGAACAGCCGCAACCGTTTCATTAAGAGTACCATCTCCACCACTACATGTTATGACATCATACCTGCCTTCATTATCTAAAATGTGCTGATAGCCATCAAGCGGTGCCTTAGTCGGATATACAGTAATCTCATATCCAGCCTTAGAAAACACCTGTATTATCTTCATCAGCTGATTCTTAATCTGAGCTTTTCCTGAGTTTGGATTAAAAACAAACAGCATCTTCATCATAATCACCTGTCCCATTTATCACATAATGCATTAATCTGATCTGTAAACTTAGCCAGATCTTTATTCGTACCACCCTCATTGTGTGTAATAACTGTCATGAGACGCTTTCCAGCAGCAACAAGTCTGTCAAATACAGTTTTACCACGCTGTGTACTCGTCGTTCTTCTAGTCTTTCTTTCCTTAACTCCTTCAGAGATAACTCTGTCTGCAATAAGATCATAACTTCCACCTGTATATGGTGCCATGGCATCATAACCATATTCTTCTTTAAGACACTCCGTAAACTCGTCACACACACTGTCTTCGCCATGCACAACAAACACCTTTTTAGGCTTTGTGTCAAATGCATTAATCCAACAAAGAAGCCCATCTTTATCAGCATGACCACTTGAACCCTTAAGCTGTACAATCTCTGCCTTTATCTGTATCGGTTCGCCAAAAAGTTTAATCTCCTCTGCACCATCAACTATTATACGGCCTGTTGTTCCAACAGCCTGATAACCAACAAATACAATTGTACACTCTGGTCTCCACAAATTATGCTTCAAATGATGTCTTATTCTTCCTGCTTCACACATACCTGATGAAGAAATAATAACCTTAGGATTAGGATCAAAGTTAATCTGCTTTGATTCATCTCCCGTAGTTGCATACTTAAGCCCTGGAAATGAAAGCGGATTAATCCCCTTTCTTACAAGTTCTACTGCCTCATCATCAAAGCAGCTCTCCACATTCTTAATAAATATGTTCGTCGCTTCAATAGCAAGTGGACTATCCATATATACATCAAAATCTCTGCCAACGAGATTATCTTCTTTAATCTTTCTTATGATATAAAGCAGTTCCTGAGTTCTTCCTACTGCAAAGGACGGAATAACAACATTACCGCCTCTTTCAAATGTTCTCTTAAATATATCAGTTAAATCTTCCACATAATTAGGAGTTCCTCCGTGGCTTCTGTTACCATAAGTTGACTCCATAACTACATAGTCGGCATCCCTGACATGCTTCGGGTCTTTAATTATCGGCTTGTTAATATTACCTATATCACCCGAAAACACAATCTTCTCTGTTACATCACCATTCTCTGTCTTCTCTGTTGCCCATACCTCGATACTCGCTGAACCAAGAAGATGTCCAACATCTGTGAATCTGATCTTAATTCCTTCTGCAATGTCATATACCCTGTCATACTCACAGCCTACAAACTGCTTGCAGACATTAACTGCTGCATCCATATCATACAGTGGAACAAATTCCTTGAGTTTTCCTCCTGATCTGGCAGCCTTCCGGTTTCTCCATTCAGCTTCAAACATCTGAATATGTGCGCTGTCTCTTAACATTATCTCACACAGCTGTGCCGTAGCTGATGTTGAATACACCTGTCCCCTGAATCCATTCACATACATAAGAGGAATAAGACCTGAATGGTCAATGTGTGCATGCGTCAGCAATATGCAATCCACATCAGATGCTGCAATAGGAAGTTCCTGGTTTTCATATACATCATTGCCCTGTTCCATACCGCAGTCTACAAGAATATTAAGACCTGCCGCCTGTAAGAAATGACAGCTTCCTGTTACCTCATGATCCGCGCCTAAAAATGTTAGTTTCATAATATGCCTCATTTCCGCGTCAACGCTATTTTTTCACGATATTTCTGATGTAATTGTAACATTTTCCTATGTAAAATTAAATACAATCATATATAAAAATTGTATTAATTCTCTGTATATTCTATATCCGTAAATGTAACATCCGCATTTCTCGAAACGAAGAATCCTGCGTATACATGCTTAGGGTCTACGGCTGTCAGCTTAAAATCAAATCCGCCTGTTAAGAACTCTCCATCGCCTAATTTTACTGCATATCCGTCCGGATTAGACTTTATACATACTTCTACTGTATCACCCGGTTTAAGTTCTCTTCCTGTCACGCTTCCCTGCATAAGTTCGCTGTTCTTTCTTGCAAAACAGCTCCATGCCTGGTCTTTATAAGTAAGGTTAAGTGGTGCTGCGGCTACATAATCGCCAAGTACATCTGGCATTTTCTTATCAATATACATGTCATCTCTTACCATAAGCCCAAATGACACCTGATTGTTATAGAAATAATCATTAATTGTCATCTTAGCCTTAAGGGTAAAGTTCACATTTACAGGAATCTTCTTATAGTACATTGCAATTCCGTCTGTAACAGCAGATATCTTGCCATCATTATTCTTAACCGCGATGTGTATTCCCCCTGGAACTTCTTCAAGTATATAATTATCAGATTCCGTTGGCAGAGTTGTAACATCACCGAATACTGTGCCTTTGAATCCATATGCATCTTTAAAGTTCTTGCTGTCAGCAAGCTCATCGCTGAACACTACCGGCTTGTATGAAGCATTTTTTTCAAGATATCTGTTCTTGTCTGGAAGCGGTTCATCTGCCCTTATATTAACTATATTCTCTGAAAGTCCTGATATTCCAGCCTTTTCAAGCTCCTGCATAACAAGAAAAGCATTAACCCTGCCGCCCCATATATTAGTGTGTGTATTGTCAACACTTACTTCTTTATTAGATGGCCATGCGTGAAGATAAATTGTCTCTTCTGGTCCTAACTCTTCATATAAAGCCTTTGTCTTTTCAGTCATATCAACACAGACGATTCCAAGGTCTCTTGCAAGGTCACGGACTGCCTGTGAATAATCCCCTCCCTTAAACTGTGCAGCGTCATCAGTTATGTGAAGTTCCTGCTTTGTCCACTCTCCTGTTGCAGTTCTTCTTACAATAGGCGTACACAGTATTGGTGTACATGAAACATCAAGTGCCGGCTTAATATAATTGTCATATAATGATGCTGCAAATGTGCCTTTCTTATCCCTGCCGCCTATCGGGCTTGTATATCTTCCTTCCTCAGTTTTCTCATCATTATGTCCAAATCCGATTATAAGAAAATCTCCTGCTTTCATGCCTGCAAGAAGTTCCTTATAATTCTCTTCCTTAGTAAAGCTTAAGCTGCTTCTTCCTGAAAGTGCAAGATTATTAACCTGCACCATGCTGTTAAGATAACAGCCAAGCTTTGTTCCGTATCCATATCTTGGATAATAGTATTTGTCATCAAAAGAGCTTAATGTTGAATCACCAACAACCCATAATGTACTCATCGTATGTCACCTCGTTTTAAATATATGTGTTATCATCAATATGTCCTATTAAGGTAGTTTTCGCGGAGGTGTTCCTCCATCGCAGCTATCTCTTTCTCGAACTCTCTGGCAGATATAAGCAGGCATCCCTGTCCTCTTATAATTACCTGTTCTACACCATCTGATGTTGCCACCGTTACATTATATTTCTTTCCATTCTCATGTGCAAATTTTTCTATATAATGGTCAGCAGTCTCTGCTGTCTTCGTAAATACCACATGAATATTATGAAAATCAATAAACTCCTCATCATGTCCCGGAACTCTGTATGCGTCAAATACCGCAATCAGTTCGCATCCCTTCATCGCCTGATAATTACACAGTATATCAAGCAGCCTGCCTCTTGCACTGTCAAGATTGACCTGTGCAAGCTCTGATAGCTCCTTAAATGCATGTATTATATTATATCCGTCAACAAGAAGAAAACTCTTCTTATCTGGATTATATTCAGGTGCTTTAGGAGGGTTTTTAACATTGGCTTTACCGCCTGTAACATATCTTCCAACTGCTGTGTCAGCTTTTCTTTTCGATAACTTTCTTCTTTCATTATCGCCTCTGCTGTTAGAAAAATATGTTTCGTTCAAGATTCTGTCTACCTCGTCTGTTCCAATCCACTCGTCAGACACTGTTCTTGAAGCCTGCTTTGCCGTAAGCTTGACCTCCCTGTCAGACTGTCCACCGGCAACCCCGGAATCCGTCACGGCTATCTCGACATGTGCATGCTCTCTTACTTCATTCCACGGCACAACATATCCCGAACCGCCTGCACAGAATACTGAATCTACCGGATTTCTTGTATCACGCTCAGGCTCATATCCGAATCGTTCAATAACCTCTTCTGTATTATGGCATGGTCTGTAGCCTGCCATCTTAAGAGCAAGTCTGCCTGTTCCCTTGGTATAGGCATTAACCTCTGCCTGATAATTACCAATCACTGAAACCGGACCTTCACCTGTGATAACAACATTATCACCATCAGCCTCCTGCATGTTAAATGCTGCACCCATTCTCTCGAAGTCGGTCATTGCCCTGCCGACATAATCTCTCTTTACCTCAAGTGAAAATGCGTAGAATGGCTCTAACAATACTGATTCTGCCTGCATAAGCCCCTGCCTTACAGCTCTGTAGGTTGCCTGCCTGAAATCTCCGCCTTCCGTATGCTTTGGATGCGCCCTTCCTGCAACCAGCGTAATCTTCATGTCCGTGAGTTCAGAACCTGTAAGCACTCCTCTATGCATTTTTTCACACAAATGTGTATACACAAGCCTCTGCCAGTTCTTATCAAGTATATCCTCACTGCAATGACATTCGTATCTCATGCCGCTTCCCGGCTCACCCGGTTCAAGCAGCAGATGAACCTCCGCATAATGTCTTAAAGGCTCGAAATGTCCGATACCATACGCCTTATTCTTAATTGTCTCTTTATATACAATGCTTCCTTCACCAAATGTTACATCTACACCAAATCTTGTCTTAATAATATTGGTCAGCACCTCAATAAGCACCGGTCCCATTACGCTTACATGTATTTCTTTGAAGTTCTCGTCCCATTCAACATGAAGCTCAGGTTCTTCCTCCTCTAGTGTACGAAGCTTTGAAAGAAGTGCCACCGGATCTGTCCCTGCCGGAAGATTAAGCTTGTAATTAAGTACCGGCTCAAGCACAGGTATATTATCCTCTCCGCCTGCTCCAATAAACTGACCTGCCTTAGTCTCTGAAAGTCCTGTCACTGCACAGACAGTTCCGGCAATTGCTTCATTAATGCTTGTAAACTTATCTCCTGCATATACTCTTATCTGGTTGACTTTTTCATTGCCAATAAGCATTTTTGATTTTAAAGAACCTCCGCATACTTTAAGATGTGTAAGTCTTTCTCCTCTGTCATCTCTTGTAATCTTATACACCTTTGCCGAGAACTCTTCTCCGTAATCAGGACAGCTTACATATGTATCAATTCCATTTATAAGTTCCTCAACTCCGTTCATTCTGAGTGCCGAACCAAAATATACAGGAAACATTTTTCTTTCCATAATCATGCGGCTCATAAGGGCATCATCAACATGTGCAGATTCAAGAAACTGCTCAAGCGCCTCTTCATGGCACATTGCAACTTCTTCGTAATCTATATTATTAAAATCCACGCATGACTCTGACAGCCTGTTCTTTAGCTGCTCCATAATTCTTGCCCTGTTCGTTCCCTGCTGGTCCATCTTATTGACAAATATAAATACCGGAATTCCAAGTCTTTTAAGCAGACTCCACAAAGTCTCTGTATGTCCCTGTACTCCGTCCATTCCGCTTATTACAAGAACTGCCGCATCAAGCACCCACAGCGTTCTCTCTGTCTCAGCCGAGAAATCAACATGCCCTGGTGTATCAAGCAGCGTGTATGAACTTCCGTTATAATTATAAGCCGCCTGCTTTGAGAATATAGTGATTCCTCTTGCTCTCTCCATATCCCCTGTATCAAGAAATGTATCCTGATTATCAACTCGTCCTAATTTTCTTATGCTTCCCGCACTATATAGTATCGCTTCTGACAGCGTCGTCTTTCCTGCATCAACATGTGCCAGCATGCCGATTGTTATCGGATTACCATGTGCCATATCATTTCCTTTCTCCAAGTTTTATTCCATGCCTTCTTTAAGCCATCTCGCAATATTGGTAAAATCAATCTTAAGTTCTCCATTATATATATTCACCGGTACCGGCTTATCAAATCCATATATCACCGGATACACATCACTCTCAAAGAAATACACAAGAACCTTCTCCTGCGCAAAGTCCAGTATCCAGTATTCACGCACTCCAGCCTCAATATACTTGGAAAGCTTCAATGCATAATCCTTCTTCTTGGTAGACGAAGAAACGACCTCCACAACAAAATCCGGTGCACCATATATACCAAATCTCTTAATCTTAGATGTATCGCATACTATTCCTACGTCCGGCTGAACCATAGTCCTTTCATCACAATCAAGCTGTACATCTACAGGTGCTATAAATGGACGGCAGTTTCCACCATGTTCCATAATATAATTAGCAATCTGCCTGTGAATCTCTCCACCAATTGACTGATGTCCGAAAGTAGGCGAAGCCATATCGTAAAAGTATCCGTCAATCAGCTCCACTCTCTGTTCATCAGGCAGTGCCCTGTAATCATCAATAGTGTATTCACCATTCTTTCTTGCCTTATATAATCCACCCGGCTCCCTTACTTCCAACTGTTCATTAAAAACCTGTTCCAGTGCTGTAAGAGTATCATATCGCGGACTCTCTGTTTCCCCAGAAAAAATCTTCTGCACTGTTCCCAGAGGCACCCCAGACAATTCAGCTATCTTGGCATATGAATATCCTTTTTCCTTCTTCTTCTCTTTCATCTCATTAATTGTCATATAACCCTCTCCAATCAAAACATGAGTATCCGCACATGATTAAATATAATTTCTATACTCATTATAAGAGTTGTATATCCATTAGTCAACCAAAATATAGTAAATAAATACCCGTTTTATAACCGTTTTATCTCCATACTTACTGGTTGAAACTTAAATGATGTTAAATATCGCACTTGAGCTTAGCTTACTCACCACATGATTATTCAATAACCTACCAGATTGCCTTATCATCATAATTTCGTAGGTCATTTTTGCACTAAAAAAGAGTTTTATATTCTAAAAAACATACTAAATGACTCAAGTTCCATTAAATAGTAGGTTATTTCTTGGATTTTTCGTTGCGAATTGCTTGAAAAGCAGAAAAAACACCTACTAATCATGCGTAAAATGCAGTTATAGTAGGTGTTGGTATAGAAATTATTAAGGATTATTCAACACGCCCATAAAGCTTGCAAGATTAACATCTACAATAGTAACCTGAAATTATATACTCTGATGGTTTAAATGTTTTTATGCCTTTTTTTGAAAAGAATACCTTAGGCAGCATTTTATTAGGTCCAGGAAGCAGATTGTATACCATTTTCTTATAATCAGCATCACTCTTTCTATCCCCACTGCCCTAAATTATCTTTTTATCAGGCTTACTTTTTGCGTTAAAAACTGCAAGAAAATACTTGTCATCTACAAAGCAGAAATTATTTAAGGTTATTCAAACTTCTTAACACAGCTATATACAAGGGGATCTACAAAGTAGAAATTATTTAAGGTTATTCAAACTCTTAATTCGTCAAATTAAACAAATTATTAAGCATATAACCTTAAAAAAACAATTTATTTGTGTATTTTTTCATATTTTATTGAATAACCTTTAAATAATACTTTATCAAAGCCCATGTTTGCATCATGTAATAATAATAAAATCTTTTTCATCATTTCTTGCATATCCAAACCTTAGTACTTCACAACTTGAAGATAATTTAAAGATCATAACACTGTCTTCCTGACTAAATCTCTTCTCATACTTATTCTTCAAATCACTGATTATATTATCTAATATTCTAGTGCTATTGTCAATTTCAAAAACCGAATACTGTATCCTGTGACCGAATTTAGACAAATATTTTGCAAAATTTGTTCTTAATTTATCATCCGAAATATCGTAACTTACTATTATCATTTTCACCTCTAATGAATTATAAACACAGGTA
>ENA-OPRS01000107-OPRS01000107.1-human-gut-metagenome-genome-assembly--contig:-NODE-107-length-62415-cov-8.906414_pt1 | contig 62415 bp, 51 predicted proteins | sample MGYA00241795_ERZ501881 | MGnify/ENA primary metagenome ERZ501881 (study PRJEB25962, sample SAMEA2042440) | human gut metagenome | biome: human gut; feature: human-associated habitat; material: faeces... | reverse complement strand
CAGCCCAGCCGCAGGCTCGGCCCGTGCCGCAGCCGCGCCCGGCCGTTCCCGCAGCTCGTCCTGCGCCTTCGCGTCCGGCCCCCTCGTCTTCCGAGCTCCCCCGCATCGTCCCTGATCGTCCACGTTCGTCGAATGGCCCCCAACTCACCTTGGTACGCTCCAACGGCACGCGCTATCGCATCACGGAGTTTCCGGCGGCGGTGGGCAAGGGCTCGGCGTCGAACGTGCGAATTAGCGGCAACACGGCCATCTCGCGCGTACATGTGCTCATCAATTTCCTGGGCAACGGATTCTCGATCGAAGACAAGGCCTCAACCAACGGAACGCGCATCAACGGCAACATGTTGCAGCCAGGAGAGTATGTGCGCTTGCACTCTGGCGATCGTTTGACGTTGGGTGACGAAGATTTTCTGGTCGAGCTGTAAGGCAATCTTCGGTCAATCACTGCAAGCACTTCCTATAATAGTAGGGGGGGCGACATCCCTTCTCAAAAGGCAGGTCGTGCGCAGCAACGCGCTGCGCTCCCTCTGCCTGTGTCATGAGGGGGCTTATGTATACTGTGGCGATTGTTGACGATGACCAGGTCCAGGCAGCTGCGCTTGCTCAACAGATCAAAATGTTTTCATATGCTCAGGATGTTGCCAATATCGTGCTTTTGGCACCCGGCGATTTGGTTTCGAGCGGTCTTTCGGGCATCGATATCTTGTTCATCGGCGTTCGGCTTGGCGAAGGGCCTACGGGTATCGATCTGGTCGATGCGCTCGTGCCGAGGGGCGGCTCGGTCCAGGTTATCTACGTTTCGGACCATCTTGAGTATGCGCCACAGGTCTATCGAACTGAGCATACGTGGTTTTTGGCAAAACCGGTCGAACCCGATAGCCTTAACGCCGCACTGGCGCGGGCTATTGAGAACCTCAACTGCTCGCAGAGCAAGCCTATTCTCGTGCAGGCGAGAGGCTCGCTGGTGCAGCTTGTGCCTCAAGACATCATGTATATAGAGAGCGAGCGGCGTCGCGCCCATATCCATCTGAGCGGAAGCGAGGTCGTTGCATACGCCAAGCTGTCCGACCTAGAGCGTGCGTTGCCGCCCCAGTTTATCCGCTGCCATAAGAGTTTTCTCGTCAACATGGATTACATCTCGCAACTGCGTGCGCGCGACGCGCTGCTCACGACGGGCGACGTGCTGCCGGTGAGCCAGCGCTGCCGTAAAACGCTCCAGGAATGCTTTGTACGGTATGTGGGCCGTCTGGTGTAGCGGGAGGCTCAAGAGTGCCCGCTCGTGTGAGCAGTCGCTCCGCGCGCCGGCCGCTCGTGTTCACGCACCTCGGCGATGACGCGGGCCATGGTTTCGTCAATTTTGTCGCGTTTGAGTTCGCATTCCCAAATAGTGATGGGCGTCCAGCCGAGTTCTTTCAGCTCGGTGATCGCACGGGCATCGCGCTCGACGTTGCGGCGAAACTTTGCCTCCCAGAACTCGGTATTGCGCTTTGGAGTCGAAGGATTGCAGTGCGGGCATCGGTGCCAGAAGCATCCGTTTACGAAGATGGCGACCTTGCGCCCGGGAAACGCGATGTCCGGCCTGCCTGGAGCCTTCTTCCACTGAAGGCGATAGCCGGTAAGGCCAGCGGCTCGCAGGCGCTGGCGCACGAGCAGCTCGGGTTTGGTGTTTTGCCGCTTGTTTCCTTGCATGGAATGGCGGCTGTCGTGGCGGCGCTTGGCGAGGGCAGCAAGGTCTTCGTCGCTTGATGTCCGCGAGAGCGTATTGACGAGCTCTACATCTGCGGGCATCCACGAGAGGGTGGCGAGAGAGCGGCGCTCGATCCAGCGTATTTCGAGTTGGCGATCGCTCTTCTGGGGTTCGCCCTCTTCGATGCGGCACGAATAGCATTCCATCGAGAGATGAAAATCCGGGTAGTCGTATTCGACGGTGTAGATGTCGCGGAGGTCGGTCACGCGGATGTTAAGCTCCTCGGCAAGTTCGCGCCGGCATGCGTCTTCGGCCGTCTCCCCGCGTTCCACCTTGCCGCCGGGGAATTCCCAGAGGCCCGACATCTCTCCGTAGCCGCGTCGAACGGCGAGCACGCGGTTGCTGTCGTCGTTTTCGTGGATGATTCCCGCTGCCACACGGACTGTTTTCATGCAACGTACTCCCAGCTTGACTTTGGTTCTCACCGTATTGTACGCATCTTGAGCGGCCCTCGCCGATTTACCATGACGACTGCGAGTGCGGAAAGCCGGCGGGAGTGAGTCGCCGCGACTGCGAGTGCGGAAAGCCGGCGGGGGTGCCGAGGCGTTTAAGAAAAGCCGGCGGAGCGGGGCCCGCGCGCCTCGAAACCAGGTACAACCTCAGCCTTAAGCCTTCCTTCATCCTACCTTACAAAACTGAAACCCGCCTGTAAGGCAAATCGATGGCACCTTTAGGGCCATCCTGCGAGGATAGCATCAGGAGGTGGTCCCGATGAAAACCACGAACGTAAACGCAACTGATCGCAAGCTTGCCTACGCGAGCCCCTATGATGTCGAGCCTGCGCATGAGGCGCATAACCCCGTGGTCAGGGCGGGCATGTCGGTGGTTGAGATGGTGGCATGGCTTGTGGTCATGGCGGCGCTCTCCATTGGCATGATCGTGCTCTTGTGGAGCGTCTCCCGCTAGCAGTGGTTCGCGCGCACCGGGTGTTGGCGTTTCACATGTGGTTCGCAGACACCAGGTGCCAGCGTTTCACGCGGAGGCGGCCGGAGGAGCTCGGTTGAGCCTTGTGGAGCATCTCCCCCCTGGCTGGCGACGGTGTTGCAACGACTCGGTGCACCGTCGCCAGCATGGGAGCAAGGTCCGCTGCTAATGCCCCATAATGGAAGAATGACTGAAAGGAACGAAGATGCCTGTACTTACCCAGCAAGCGCGCCATGCGGCGGGTGCCGCCGGAGTCGCCGGCGCCTCCGTGCTCGACGTTCAGCATATTGAAAAGATTTATGGTAGCCGTAGCAACGTGACGCATGCGCTGCGCGATGTCTCCTTTACCGTCAACCAGGGCGACTTCGTGGGCATCATGGGTGCATCCGGCTCGGGCAAGTCGACGTTGCTCAATTGCGTCTCTACCATCGATAAGGTCACGAGCGGCAGCGTGATCGTGAACGGCGAAGACGTCACGAGGCTCAAGAGCCAGCAACTCACCAAGTTCCGCCGCGAGCAGCTGGGGTTCATTTTCCAGGATTCCAATCTTCTCGATACGCTTACCGCGCGAGAGAACATTGCCCTGCCGCTCACTATCAGCCGCGTGCCTGCCAAAGAGACGCTCGCTCGCGTGACCGAGGTCGCCGGGCGCCTTGGCATCCGTGAGACGCTGGACAAGTACCCCTATCAGCTTTCGGGCGGCCAGCAGCAGCGCGTTGCCGCGGCACGCGCCCTGGTTACCAACCCGGCCATCATCATGGCCGACGAGCCCACGGGTGCGCTTGATTCCAAGAACGCGCGCCTTCTGCTCGAGAGCTTCGAGACCATGAACCGCACGTACCGTGCGACGGTGCTCATGGTCACGCACGACAGCTTCGCCGCGAGTTACACGCAGCGCGTGCTCTTCATCCGCGACGGGCGCATCTTTACCGAGCTTCGGCGCGGCGGGTCCACGCGCCAGGAGTTCTTCGACCGCATCATGGAGGTTGTGGCCATGATGGGCGGTGAGGGATCAGATGCTCTGTAAAATAGCCTTGGGCAACGTGCGCCGCGCGAGCAAGGATTACCTGGTCTACCTGCTTACGCTCACGCTTGCCGTGACGGTGTTCTACGCGTTCAACACCATCTCTCTGCAGGTCGATATCGCCGGCGTAACCAAGCAGAACGCGGGAATGGGCGAGACGCTCGGCGGCCTCATCAGCGGTCTTACCATCTTTCTCGGCTTTGTCATGGGCTTTCTCATGGTGTATGCCAATAACTTCATCATGAAGCGTCGTAAGAAGGAGTTCGGCCTCTATCAGGTGCTCGGCATGAGTCGCGGGCAGGTGGCGCGCATCATGGCGCTCGAGACGTTTTTCGTCTCGCTTGTTTCGCTCGTGCTGGGAATTATCTTGGGCGTTGGGCTTTCTCAGCTCATGGTCTTTTTCACGGCTTCGCTCTTCAAGACGCAGATAGCCGACTTCCACTTTTTCTTTTCCTTCGGGTCGTTCATGCTCACGGTCGGCTGCCTCGTTGCGATCTTCTTGGTGACGCTCGTCTTCAACCTTCGCGTGGTTGCGCGCACCAAGATCATCGACCTCATGAGCGCAAGCCGGCGCAACGAGAACATCAAGGTGCGCAATCCTTGGATCTCGGCGGTGGTCTTCGTTGTGGGCGCGGTGCTCATAGGCATCTCGTACGCACGATTGCTGCGCGACGGCCTGCCGTACGATGGCGGCGCTGGAAACATGACGAACTTCCTTTGGACGACCATCATGGTCGTGATCGGCACCATCCTCTTCTTCTTTGGCCTTTCGGGATTCTTGCTCAAGGCGCTTCAGGGTGCTCGCGGCATGTACTGGCGCGGCCTCAATATGGTCACGATGCGGCAGCTTGCCGCCAAAGTGAACACCGTGAGCTTTTCGATGGCCATGATCGCTATGATTCTCTTCCTCGCCATTACGGCGGTGACCGCTGGCATGTCGCTTGCAAGCGTGATGAACGAGAGCGTGGAGCGCGGCACGCCGTTCGATTACACGCGCGTGCTCGTCTATTTCGGTCCGCAGGCGGTTGCCGAGGAGAACGCCTACGCCGAGGCGAACGGAGAATTTACGCGCTACGCCGTGGCTTCTGAGCCCATCGATATGATCGAGGCGAGCAAGAGCGATACGGTGAATGAAGGAGCGGCGGATGCACGCCCCTTCGACTTGTCGCAGATTGCTGGCGGAAGCGTGCAGGTGAACGTCTATGATTCGACCCCGCGCAGCGCCGACGCACCGATTGTGACGCTGAACCAGCTTTGCGAGGAAACGGGCATGAGCATGCCGTCGGGTGTGGACGCGACGGGCACGGCAGAACTCGGGCTTGGTGTGGTTCGCGAGAGCGAGTACAACGCCTACCTGCGCTATCGCGGCATGGACGAGATTGATCTGGGCTCAGATGGCTACACGATCATCTCGGACATGGGTGCTACGCTCAACGATATCTATAACGCGGCGCTCGCGCAGGGTGTGGAGATCGATTTCAACGGTCATGCGCTTCATCCGGTAAGCGACCGCGTGAACGAAGAGGCGAGTGCATTCCAGAACGCCATGTTCGGCATGAACACCGGTACGGTCGTGGTGCCCGACGCGTATGTGGATGAAGCGGACCTCCCGCTGTACATGGGCTATCTCATGGTCGACTATGCCGACGACATCACTACCGAGGAAGGCGATGCCTTCATTCGCGAGCACCGCACGTATGCTCCCATCACCAACGATGCGGGCGAGATCGTGGCGGGATGGGGATCCGAGGCCACGCGTACCGAGAGCTACGAGAGCGTTGACTCCATGAACGGACTCATCAGCTACCTGGCCATCTATATCGGTTTCGTGCTTGTAGTGGCTTGCGCAGCCATTCTGACCATCCAGCAGCTCTCGGGTGTGGCGGACGCGGGCCCGAATTACCGGATCCTGTCCGAGCTGGGCACACCCACCTCTCAGATCATGCATTCGACCTTGGTGCAGCAGGCGATATTCTTCGTGTTTCCGCTTGTGATCGGTGTTGCACACTCGTGCGTGGCGCTGAGTGTGATTATCAAGCTTGTCCAGCTCTTCGGCGGGTTTGCTATCGGTGGTGCGGTTGGGCTTACGGCGGTCATATTCGTCGTGGCGTACGGAGGCTACTTCTTTGTGACGTACCTCATGAGCAAGGGCATCGTGAGGGATGCGATCAGGGCGCGGCATAGTTTGTAGCGCTTCGTCCGGATGGCTTCCCGCGCCCGGGCTATGTGAGGGCTTTCGACGGGCCAGGCGGGAATTAGCTTGGCCCCCGGATCTATAGTTGAGAGGAGGGCCGGATGATGATTATCGATGCTGTTATGCAAAGCGTAACGAGCGTCTGGCTGCCTATTGCAGGATGGGTGGTGGCTGGGGTTGCCATGTGGCTGGTTTCCGGCCGCTCGCAAAGGCGCGACGACTAGGGTCTGCGCTCCAGCCGAGGATTCTGCAGGCATTGGTGTTAGAGCGGAGGGCGCGTGCTTCGTTGTGCGTGCCCTCCGCTTCGTTTCGGCCCGCCTGGGGCCCGTTTTTGGCTCGCCCGGTGGTCCGGTTTCAACATTTGGGCACTTCAATGACGATGTGCGAAGTATACGATTACGGCGCTCGTCGCTGACCAGGCAATTTGTTCGCGCTGAGGCAGTCTCTACTTCGCATTCGTTGGATAGACTGCCCAAAAGTTGAAAAAGCTTTCAGGCGGGGCTCCGAGTGGTCTTCCGAACCTCGGATTTCGGGCGTTTCCCGCGCGTTCTGTGCATAGATTGAACTTCTGTTTGGAGGATAAGAGCAACAAAGTGGGCGGAGCTGCAACTGCAGCCCCGCCCACTTTGCATGAAAGGGTTTGAAATCAGGGGGAACCCTGCAGACCCATGTGCCCAGGAGCAATTTCAGCTTACACCGACGCCGCATAGGGGCGCACGGGCCAAGACTGGTGAGTGTTGCTCGCGCCATCGCCCGCCCGCAGCTTGCGCAGGAGCGCTTCGTAGGAACGGCGCAGGTTTGCGCGCTGGTCCTCGGAGCGGCTGCGCGGTGTGCGCATGCGGATGACGCTTCCGCTCGCGCGCCCTGCTTGCCTGGTTGCCCCGGTGGTGTCCGGTGCGGCGGCCTTGGCGGCGAGAAGGGGGCCTGCTTGGCGCTTGGTCCCCGTGCGGGAGGATGAATGCTTGCGATGCATGCGATGTGCTCCTGTTCAGCGTTGCCGGGCCGTCTGTTTTGCTTTGGCATGTTGGACGCCCGACGGTCGTGTATCGAATGCCATTTGGTTTGTACCACCCGGCGCGGACAATAAACCTAATCTTTGCTTAATCCCGCGCCCTGCGCTATTTCTACAGGGACGGTTAGCTCCCAGGTACGGTTTTCCTACAGGTACGCTTGGCCTACCGCGTAAAGAGAGCCGTCCGGTGGCAGAGCCTCCTAAAGACGAGGTGCCCCGCTGCGGCGCAGGCGACGCCCAGCCCGAGGTTGAGAGCGTCGCCCGCCGCCGCAGCTCCAAGGGTATCCATGAGCATCCAGCATGCAAAGCCCCCGCCGAAAGCGGCGGCCATGCCGCCGAGCGTGGTAAACAGGATGGGCATGCTGCGCTTAACCACTTCGTTCGGGGTATTCCATACGAAGTTCGGCGAGGTGACGTCGATGGCCAGGGCGATGTTGACAAGCAGGTAAAAGACGCCGAAGCCCAGCACGATAATCTCGAGGGCCTGCAATACGCCTGCCTCGCCCGAGATGAGCAGTACGGCTGCGCTGATTGCAAGGGTGACGGCGACGGGCAGGGCGTTGGTGGCGAGCTTCGCGCCCAGGATCGTGCGCGGCGGCACGGGCGCGGTCGACATAATCCAGGCCGCGCGTCCCTCGAGCGACACTGAGCATGCGGCACTCGGGCACATGCCGGAGCAGAACACGTAGACCCAGGGGATGAGCACCACAAGGCGGCTGGCGTATGCGCGCACGGCTTCATCGGTGATTTCGACGCCGTCCACTACCCCCGAGGTCAGGAGCTCGCGCATGCCCATGGCCGAAAGCGCGACGGCGACGACGACCATGAGGATGTAGCCGAACAGGCAGTTAAACGCATAGGAGGGGATGCCGATGAGCGTTCGGAACTCTTTGTTCATCATGGCGCGGAACGGCGATGCCCCGCTGCGGCGCTCGCGCAGACGCTCCGCGGTATAGCGATCCCGAGCGCCTCCCTTGCTCGCCAACAGGCCGTTGATAGGAAGGTAGAGGCGCTGCATGATTTCCAGGCATGCAAGTGCAACGCCAAGCGAGAACGCAGCAAAGACAACGAACGGCAGCGCATTGCCCGAAATGATGCCCTCGCATGCCCAGGCGGCCGGCGGGTACAGGGCGGTGAGGCCCGCTCCCATGGCAGACGCAACGCTGCCGAAAGCAGCCAGCTTGGCAGCGGGGTCGCTGGCGGTGCCCGCGCTAAAAGAGAGCGCATAGGCACCAACGAAGATTAGGGTGAAAAACGCGAGCGCAAGAACTATGTAGGCAAGGTTGGCATGACGGAAGCGTACCGTGAGCATGGTGACGCCGAATGCGGCGAACACGGATGCGCTTACCGGGGCGAGCGGGGCAAGCGGGATGCTTAGCACGGCGAATATGACCGACGCCGGGTTTGCGGGCGCATGCAGAAAGTAGACCACAAACAGCGGTGCCATAAACACGGCGCTCAGCACGATGGCGGCAAGAAAGACCGTTCCCAGGCGCGAGGCAACAACCGCGCGCCTCGATATGGGCAGCGACATCACATGGTCCCAGTCGGCGAGTCCAAAGAGCGTGCCGCGCGCCTTCATGAAGGCGAACACAATGCCTGCGAGCGAACCGACAACAAGGGCGAATGCCGGAATGACCTCGGTGAGGCCCATGGCGACGAGCCCCATGCCCATGAGCGCGACATATGCCGCCATCAGGGCGCCGAGCGCGATTGCCACCACGCCGGCCAGGGCGAGGCGTGCGGTGCGCGACCGCCTCTTCGATCCCTGGCGCTCGGGTGCGAGGGAATTGACGAGCGCGAGCACCTGCACGCGGCAGAGCAGCGCGAAACCGTTCATCTACTTCATCCCCTTGAGGTGGCTGCGTCCATTGGGGCGAGCGTTGCCAGTTGTTGGCTGGGCAGCCTGTCCGGTGTTGCTCGGATGCTCAGGGTCCTCTACAAGGTCGAGGAATACCGCCTCGAGCGATTCGTCGCCGCGCACCTGCTCGGTGGGCCCGGCAGCGAGCAGCTCGCCGCCACGGATGATGGCCACCTTGTTGCAAAGCTTCTCAACTACCTCGAGCACGTGCGACGAGAAAAAGACCGCGCTGCCGCGGGAAGCGAGCTCGCCGAGCATGAGCTTGAGCTCGTGAGAGGCAACAGGATCAAGGCCTACGAAGGGCTCATCGAGCACGAGGAGCCGGGGTTCATGCAGGAGCGCGCCGATGAGCACGAGTTTTTGACGCATGCCGTGAGAATAGCTTCCCACCGCATCGCCAAGGGCACCCATGAGCTCAAGGCGCTCGGCAAGCTCGGTGATGCGCTCGGTGCGTACATCGGCCGGGACCTGGAAGATGTCGGCAAGGTAGGTGAGGTACTGGATTCCCGTCATGAATTCGTAGACGTCGGGATTGTCGGGAACATAGGCAATGAGGCGCTTTGCGGCCACGGGGTCGCGCGCAACGTCGATGTCGCACACGCGGATGCTGCCCCCGTCGATGCCCTGCACGCCCACGATCGAGCGGATGAGGGTGGTCTTGCCTGCGCCGTTATGGCCGATGAAGCCATAGATGTCACCCGGCTCTACTTCGAGTGAAAGATCGCGCACGGCTACGGTGTCTCCGTAGCGCTTCTGGTAGTGATCGATAGCGAGAATGGGCACCTCGGGGGCGCTCTGCGCGTTCATGGTATCTCCTTGATGGGGGTGAGACAGTTGTGCCGGGTACAACTGTCTCTCTGTTGCTATGTATGAGACAGTTTAACCCGGCACAACTGTCTCATTGTGCTTTCGGTGGCTTCGGGGCATCGGCGGCACCCTTTTTGGGCAGGCGGCCGGCGCGCTTGAGTGCGTCGCGCAAGATCCACTCGACCTGCCCGTTGGCGCTGCGCATCTCATCGTCGGCCCAGCGCTGGACCGCCTCCCATATGGCGGGGTCAATGCGAAGGGGATATTGTTTGCGCGCCATGGCGGTCACCTGCTGCTGAGAGTTAACAATGGGGTCGAGTGGCGGTCAATCTTGGAAGAGCGGGCCAGATGTTGTTTGCCTTGGAAGGCTGGGCCGGAGGCTGCTTTACCGAGACTGCTTCCCCCGGCCCATCGTTATTCGACCCTGAAGGCTAGTAGAGAGATCCTGCGTTCACGATGGGGTGCGCTTCGGATTCGCCGCAGAGCACCACCATGAGGTTCGATGCCATCTGCGCTTTGCGCTCCTCGTCGAGCTCGATCTTACCGTGCTGGCCGAGCTCGTCCACAGCCATTTCGACCATGGTGACAGCGCCCTCAACGATTTTCTTACGTGCGGCGATGACGGCTTCGGCCTGCTGGCGGCGGAGCATCGCCTGAGCGATCTCGGGCGCATAGGCGAGGTGCGTCAGGCGCGCGTCGTCGATGGCGACGCCAGCCGGTGCCAGGCGCTGCGTGAGCTCGTGCTTGAGGGCGGTCGAGACCTCCTCGATATTGCTGCGCAGCGTGATGGAATCCATGGAGTCCGAGCTGTCCTCGGCGTGGTCGTAGGCATAGATGCTCGCTACGTGACGGAGCGCCGTTTCGGCCTGCGTTGCCACGAACTGCTCGTAGTTGTCCACGTCGAAGAGGGCCTTGGCGGTATCGGCCACGTGCCACACGACCACGTTGGCGATTTCGATGGGGTTGCCCATCTTGTCGTTCACCTTGAGGATGTCGCCGTTGAGCGTGCGGGCACGTACGGAGACCTTGGTGGAAAGGCCGCTCGCTGCTTTGGCCGCCGTCTCGATGCTCTTGCTCAGCGAGAGCCCGCTTTTGCCCACGGCGCTCGCTACGGCATCTTCGGTGGCAGAGTTGGAGCCCATGCTGCGGCTGTAGAACGGGTTCGCCCAGCGGAAGCCCTCGTCACGCACGGTGCCCTTGTAGTCGCCGAAGAGGATGCACACGCGCGCCTGCCCGGGCTGCAGGGTGAAGAAGCCGGATACGGGAATCCAGATCAGGCAGAAGGCGGTGATGCTGAGCCCCAGGCCCCAGCCCGAGAGAGGGCTTGCCGCCACACCGGCCTCGTCGGCGTTCACGAGCCCGATGATGCTCAGGACGAACACGGCGACGATGGCGATGGAGGCGATGAGAATGACGCCAAGCATGCCCCAGCCAGATGCGGCCTTGATCTTCTTTTCCACGCTCATGGATGTTCCTTTCGCGAAGCGCCCCGCCGGCGTGACGGCGAAGCGTTGCCCCTGATATTCCTCGGGGGGGGGCGACTCCCCGGCCACGGGCGCCGAAGGGCGCCGAGCGGTCGAGTGCTGCGTGCTCGCGTTGCTCTGCCGGTGCGTTCGCTGTGCCGGTGGGCGTTTCGCGTCCCGCCGCTTTGCGCTCGCGCCGCTTTGCTGCGGGTGATTGCCGCCTCGCCGCTTTGCGCCTGCGTTGCACAGCTGGCAGACACTTCTCAGCTCACAGCCTCGTGCCGCTTCGCCGACAGGCATTCCGTGCTTCCTGTCGACCTTCGTGGTGATGCCATTGTGATATCACATTGAAACCAAGTCAACTACCGTTCACCGATTGGCGAGCGGCGGTGTGCGGCGGAGAGCTGCGGTGGTTGGCGAGTTGCCGGCTGAGGTCTCATGGAGCAACTTGCATGATGGCCCGCGCTTCGTGGGGGCAACTTGCATGATGGCCCGCGCTTCGTGAGGGCAACCTGAATGCTGGCCTGTATCTCATGGGGGCAACTTACATGCCGAATTACGCAATAAGGGGCTCAATTCACCTTCTTATTGCGCAAAACGGCATGTAAGTGTGCTATTGAGGATCGTTGTTGAGGGCAGACGAGCAGGCGTTTGCGGTGGTCGGCAATGGGGAGGCCCTCGAGCTCTGGCCGGCTGAGGCATGGCACCGTGTCGAGGAAGAAAGCACCTTCGACCTCAACGCGCTCTTTGGTGATTTGTAGCACGCGGGACCCGACGCGCGGCCGTGCATCACCCGTTCGCAAAAAACCTTGCGAACGGGTCTATCTCATCCCAAATCGCTGCCCTTAACAGCAGGTGCCTATGGTATTCTTCAAAACAGATAAGTTCTCGGTAAACGGTCAAAAATGCGGCGCGAGCGTCAAATTGCACCGGCCCGTACCACAGTCGGTGTGCACGGTTGCTCCGTCGTGTGCGCCGGGTCCCGAGTAAGCAAGCCGGCGTCTGCCGGCGCGAACAAGGAGCGTGGTTACACGATGCAGGAAGCATGGGAAGGCTTCGAGGGCGGCACCTGGACCGACGAGGTTGACGTCCGCGACTTTATCCAGCGCAACTACACCCCCTATGAAGGCGATGAGTCGTTCCTCGCTGGTCCCACCCAGCGCACCAAGGACCTCTGGGACTACGTCATGGGCCTCCTTACCAAGGAGCGCGAGAAGGGCGGCTGCCTCGACATGGACACCAAGGTGGTCACGGGCATCGTGAGCCACCCGGCCGGCTACATCGACAACGAGCACCCCGAGCGCGAGACCATCGTCGGTCTGCAGACCGATAAGCCGCTCAAGCGCGCTCTGCACGTCAACGGCGGTATCCGCATCTCTATGCAGGCGGCCCAGCAGCACGGCTACAAGATCGACGACGACGTGGTGGAGAACTACACCTTCCGTCGCAAGACCCACAACCAGGGCGTCTTTGACGTCTACACCCCCGAGATGCGCGCCTGCCGTTCGTCGCACATCATCACGGGCCTGCCCGACGGCTACGGCCGCGGCCGCATCATCGGCGACTACCGTCGCGTTGCCCTCTACGGCGTGGACTACCTCATCAAGGACAAGGAGGCCCAGAAGGCTTCCACGCCCAAGGTCATGACCGAGGAGAACATCCGCGACCGCGAGGAGCTGCAGGAGCAGATTCGTGCCCTTGGCGAGCTCAAGATGATGGCCGATTTCTACGGCTACGACATCTCCGGCCCGGCCAAGAACACGCAGGAGGCCATCCAGTGGATGTACTTCGCGTACCTCGCTGCGGTGAAGGAGCAGAACGGCGCCGCCATGTCCATGGGCCGCACCTCGACCTTCATCGACATCTACGCTGAGCGCGACCTCGCCCGCGGTACCTTCACCGAGGAGCAGATCCAGGAGTTCGTGGACCACTTCATCATGAAGCTCCGCATGGTCAAGTTTGCTCGTACCCCCGAGTACCAGAACCTCTTCTCCGGCGATCCGCAGTGGGTCACCGAGTCCATCGGCGGCATGGGCGTGGACGGCCGCACCCTCGTCACCAAGACGGCGTTCCGTTACCTCCACACGCTCGAGAACATGGGCACCAGCCCCGAGCCCAACCTCACCGTGCTCTGGTCGAAGAGCCTGCCGCAGGCCTTCAAGGAGTTCTGCGCCAAGACCTCCATCGCCTCGAGCTCCATCCAGTACGAGAACGACGACCTCATGCGCGTGTACCATGGCGACGACTACGCCATCGCCTGCTGCGTGAGCTCCATGCGCATCGGCAAGGAGATGCAGTTCTTCGGCGCCCGCGCGAACTTGGCCAAGTGCCTGCTCTACGCACTCAACGGCGGCGTGGACGAGATCTCCAAGAAGCAGATCGGCCCGAAGTATCGCGCCGTCGAGGGCGACACGCTCGACTACGACGACGTTGTGAGCAAGTTCAACGACATGATGCAGTGGCTCGCCGGCGTGTACGTGAACGCGCTGAACATCATCCACTACATGCATGATAAGTATTGCTACGAGCGCATCCAGATGGCGCTGCACGACAAGCACGTGCACCGCTGGTTCGCCACGGGCATCGCCGGTCTTTCCGTCGTGGCCGACTCGCTTTCCGCGATCAAGTACGCCAAGGTTCACCCCGTTCGCGACGAGCAGGGCGTGATCGTGGACTTCGAGGTCGAGGGCGAGTTCCCCAAGTACGGCAACGACGACGACCGCGTGGACAAGATCGCCCACGACGTGGTGCACCAGTTCATGGAGTACATCCGTATGAACGACACCTACCGCAACTCCGTGCCCACGACCTCGGTGCTCACCATTACCTCCAACGTGGTGTATGGCAAGAACACCGGCGCCACGCCGGACGGCCGCAAGAAGGGCGTGCCGTTCGCTCCGGGAGCGAACCCCATGCACCGTCGCGATACGCACGGCGCCATCGCGAGCCTGAGCTCCGTGTCCAAGCTGCCGTTCCGCGATGCGCAGGACGGCATCTCCAACACCTTCTCCATCATCCCGGGCGCGCTCGGCAAGGAGGACCAGGTGTTCTTCGGCGATATCGATCTGGACAGCCTCGACTTTTCCACGGCCGAGATTTCTGTGGAGAACCCGGACTGCGCCGAGTGCTAACAACGCCGGCAACGTTGGCAATGGGGCGGGAAATTTCCAGTCCCATTGCCAACTGCTAGTGTACTAGAAGCAATTTGGCGTTATACTAGTAACGATTCCTAATGTGGCGGCGCGACGGGTTGCCGCGCCCCTTCGAAAAGGAGAAGCACATGAACGTCACCGACGTCCCCCAGGCGCAGGCCGACAACCTCGTTAACATGATCGACGCGTATGCCGAGAAGGGTGGCCATCACCTGAACGTTAACGTGTTCAACCGTGACACGCTGCTCGATGCGCAGCAGCATCCCGAGAAGTACCCGCAGCTCACCATCCGCGTGTCTGGCTATGCGGTGAACTTCCACAACCTCACCAAGGAGCAGCAGGACGAGGTCATCTCCCGTACCTTCCACCAGGGGATGTAACTCACGCGTTCTGCCTGATAGAATGCGGTAACGCTCTTGAGATTCCAACAGAGCTGAGCTTAAGGGCCGGCTGCGAGGCGTATCTCGCAGCCGGCCCTTTGCGTGCGGGGCGCAGGAATTTGAATGTGAACAGCAAAAAAATGGATAACTTTGTCGATTTTCTGCTCTCCGATGACGCGCAGGCCGGCTCATTTCCGCGCGAAACGCCTTGTTATAAAGAAAAGCGAGCCACACAGGAGCTGTTTTGGCCTCTGTAAGAACGTTGACCACCATCCGAGAGCAGAAAAACGACAAAGTTAGCCAATTTTCGCTCAATACGTTGAGAAACGCCCTTTGTGGCGCGGCGGTTTCCGCGGGGGGGGGGTTCTCGACTCGCTTCCCGATTCGTGATTGATAGGTTTGTGTCTGCAGTTAGATTATCCCTGCTGCGTTGGTTACCAGTTTGCCTCGATCTCGCGAATGCGGTCGTAGAGCCATCGATTCTGCGGGACGAGGATACCGTGCTGCTCGGCAAGGCGAATGACGGTTCCAGCGAATTCCTCGACCTCGGTTCGGCGGTGCGCGACACGGTCCTGCGCCATCGAGGGCATGCCTGCCGGGTCGATCGAGGCGATGAGGTCTACCATGTCGCCCAGATCCTGCTCGGTGAGCTCGATTCCTTCCGCCCGTGCTACGGCCATGGCCTCGCGCATAGCGGCGATGAAGCAGCGATTCTGTTCGCCAGGCGCGGTTGCAGTACCATAGGTGCCTCCATATGCCATGCAGGTTTGGTTTATCCCTACGTTGAGCATGAATTTCGCCCACAGGCGATGTTCAATGTTCGCCTCGACCGTATGGGGGATGCCTGCTCGACGGAAGAAGGCGGCAATGCTGTCGACGACGTCTGGATTGGTTTCCTCCGCCGCGCCGAACCGGATCTCGCCCGGATGCGTATAGGTGAGCTCGCCATTTAGAAACACGGCGTCCATGCCCTGCGCAACGCTGAGCACCGTATGTTGCCAGCCAAATCGCTCGGCTATGATGCGCTCGCTTCGAATGCCGTTAAGAAGCGAAATGATGCATGTGTTCGGGCCTACCAGGGCTTCCATGGTGCTGAGCGCTTGGTCGAGACCCGTTGCCTTAGTGGCGAGCACGACCAAGTCGAAAGGACGCTCGCTTGCCAAGTCGCTTACGGGCAAAGTTTCGATATCGCATTGCACGCCATTGATGAGCGTTCGGTCGTGTCGATGCCGTTCGAACCGTGCGTCATCCATTACATAGGTAACCGCTCCGGCATCGAGATGCGCTGCGGCAATGCTGCCGTAGAGCAGTCCTACCGCGCCCTTGCCTACTATTGCCATGCGTTCGATTGCCATGCTTGCTCCCTATGCTCGTTTGGTTCCGTGGTCGCGCCTGCCAGTATAGCCCTGCCGCTGTGAGGTTCATGCGTTTACTCATTTCGTTACATCACGGCTGCCAGAATGGCCATTTTGGTGGCCATTCTGGGACGGGGTCGTTTTGACTCATCGGGCCCGCGTGTCCGCATCGATTGCAGCGCGCGGGCCGTTTTGGGGCGGTGGATCAGTCTTGGTGCGACCAAGGGTACGGAGGGCGCCTTCGACGCTAGAGGCATAGTGAAGAACCGCCCGAATAAGCCAATACAACCAAGTCAAAATTGACGCTCCGTCCTGCCGCGGCGGGGCGTGCGCGGGAAGGTTTCGTTCAGCGTTCCTGCCATCTGCGCGGCGGGGGTTTAGATTGAGTTGGTGGCTTGTCTCCCGTAAGGTAATAACTGCAAGGAAAGCGCAGGAACGCGCGCCAACGCAGGGAGGGGAGGAGCCATGACCGTCTACGACGAAGACATTGTCGAGCGTATCGAACAGGCAAACGGCGTCGCCCCCTCCGAGCTCGCCGAGCGCCTGGGCATCTCTCAGAGAACCCTGCGCGACCATATACGTCGCATCAACCAGACTCTCGACGGAGCCGCGCGAATCCACTACATGCGCACGCTCGGTGGCTATGTGCTCGAGGTATCCAATCGGCAGGCGCTCGACGCCTGGCTCGAGCGTCGCCGCTCGCTCTTGCGCGACGATCCGGCGTCGAGCGCCGATGCCCGCGCCGCTTACCTCCTGAATGACCTGCTGCTGCGAAGCGACTGGATTACGCTCGACGCGCTGGCCGAGATTCTCTACGTCTCGCGCGCCTGCATCTCTAACGACCTTAAGCGCATCGCGCTCGTGCTCGATCGCTATAGCCTTACGCTCGAAAAGCGTCCCCGCTACGGCATTCGAGTCAAGGGTCCCGAGATGAGCCGACGCCTATGCCTTGCCGAGGCAACGGTGCGTCGCATGGAGGGCTCAGTAGAAGATGCGTTCGCAGGCACTGGCGTTAGCGTTGGCGCTGGAACGAGCGCTGGTGCTGGCATGCTCGCGGACGCGGGCGCGGATAACGGCGTTGCGTCCAAGGGCGCCTCGCCTGATGACGTCTCGCCCAAAGGCACCTCGCCCGACGAAGCTTCATCCGACGGTGATCGTTTCGACCGTACTCTCGCGCCCTTGGTGAGCGCGGTGTCGTCATGCGTGGACCGAGTTCTCGCGCACGAGGACTTTTCGGTCAACTCCCTTTCGTACCAGAATCTGCTCGTTCATATCGCTATTGCGGTCCTGCGCATTCAGGGCGGCAACTATATGCCGGCAGACTCGCTGCCGAATGTGGCGGCGGATTCGCGCGAGTACGAGGTTGCCCAGCGTATTGCTCGCTGCGTGAGCGAAACGCTCGGCGTGGAGCTCCCTGCGAGTGAGGTTGGCTATATCGCCATACACCTTGCTGGTAAACGCGTACTCTACGACGACCAGGAGAGCCAGGTCGTTACGGACGACATGTGGGAGCTTGCAGGGCGCATGATTGACGTGGTGTGGAACACGTACCGGTTCGACTTCCGCGATGACGTTGAGCTTCGTATGAATCTCGCCCGCCATCTCGCCCCGCTTTCCATTCGACTCACCTATCACATGCATCTTGAGAACCCGTTGCTCGACGACATCAAGAGCCGCTTTCCGCTGGCCTATGCCATGGCGGGCGAGGCATCGACGGAGCTTGCCAATGCGTACGGCTACTACCCCTCCGAGCACGAACTGGGCTATATCGCCATGACCTTTGCCCTCGCGCTCGAGCGCCAGAAGACCGAGCAGGACAAAAAACGCGTGCTGGTGGTGTGCGCTTCCGGTATGGCGAGCGCTCGGCTTCTGGCATATAAGATCCAGCAGGAGTTCGGCGAGCACTTGGCGTCGGTGGAGACCTGCAATGTCACGCAGGTGGCGTCGCAGAATTTCGACGCGATCGACTACGTGTTCACCACCGTGCCGCTGAACGTTTCGGTTCCAGTTCCCGTGCGCGAGATTACGCTGCTGCTTACCGACGATGACCGCGCGCTCATGCGCGACGTAATAGAGGGGTCCTCTCAGGACGATCCTGCAGCGTACCTGCCCCGCAATCTCTTTTTCGCGCATGAGCATTTTGAGGGCAAACAGGAGGCGATTGCCGTCCTCGTTGCCCGCATGCGGGCAGCGTACCCGGATGAGATTCCCGAGAATTTCGAGGAGCTCGTCTGGCAGCGCGAGGAGGCGGCTCCCACGTCGTTCGGCAACCTTGTTGCCCTGCCGCATCCTTTGTTCGCAGTGAGCACGATGACGCTTGTGGCGGTTGCGCTGCTCGATGAGCCCATCGAATGGGGCACCGAAACGGGCCCCGTACAAGCGATATTTCTCATGTCGTTCTCCCGCTTGCCCGAGACGCGCCTCGATGGCTTTTACCGACCCGTCGCAAGCCTGCTGAATGACGGCGCTGCAATCGAAGAGCTGCTGAGAACGCAGCGGTACGAGCAGCTCATAGGCGAGCTGCGAAAACGATAAGGGCGTTGTGCCCGTTCCGCGCACCGCGCGGTAAGAAAGACATCTTGCGAGCAGTCTGGCCAGCCGCTCGACAGATATCCCGCTATATCCCGTATACGCAACGAGAGGGAAGGAGTAGCACATGAAGACCACAGAAGAGCTCATGATGGCTTCGTTTCAGATCATCGCCGCCGTAGGAAACGCGCGCAGCCTCTACATTGAGGCAATCCATGCTGCCAAGGATGGCGATTTTGACCGTGCGGCCGAGCTCATGAAGGAGGGCGGCGAGTCGTATCTCGAAGGGCATGATGTTCATACGCAACTCGTGCAGCAGGAGGCCGCAGGCGACCCCATTGCCATGACGCTCATGCTTACGCATGCCGAAGACCAGCTCATGAGCGCCGAGGGGTTCAAGTTTGTCGCGGAAGAGATGATCGATCTCTGCCGTCGCGTCGAGCTCAAGCCGGTCGAGTAATAGCTCGCGGTTGAGAAAAACCAGCGTGTAGCGGGGCGGCATTCGCCCCACAATGCGGGGCAGCCTTTTCGCTCAGATACAGAGCGGCTGGTTCGCCCCCGATACAGGGCGGCCTGTTCGCCCCATACATCACCATGTGAGAATGCTAGAAGGGACAGGAATCGTGGAAGCTTTCTCCCAAATCATCGAGCAGAAGCTCATGCCGATCGCTTCGAAAATCGGCTCGAACCGTATTCTGACCATCATTCGTAACGCCATGTGCGTCTACATCGCTCTCCTTATCGTGGGCTCGGTGAGCATCCTGCTCACGAGCTTCCCGGTGGAAGCAGTTGCGAACGTGCTTGCCCCGGCTTCCCCGTTCTTTAATGCGGTTTACAACTGCACGACGGGCATGATGGGCCTCTTCACGGCAGCGAGCATCGCCTACTATGCCGCAGTCGAGTACAAGACCGACATGTTCACGAGCGTGCTTACCTCGGTGGCTGCGTTCGTGGTGACGCAGTTCGCCGCAGACGGCACTCTCGACGTGGCCGGCCTTGGTTCCAACGGCCTGCTCACCGCTATGGTTGTTGGCTTTGTGACCGTGGGCATCATGCACTTCTGCACCGAGAAGAACATCGTTATCAAGATGCCCGCTGGCGTGCCGCCTGCGGTGGGAGACTCGTTCACGTCGCTCATCCCCGCTGCGGTGATCGTGTGCCTCTTTGGCCTCATTACCATCGTGTTCAACGTGCGCATCAATGATCTGCTCGGTATCGTGTTCTCGCCGCTCGCCATGGCGGTGAATACCCCGCTTGGCTATGGCATCTACCACATGCTGTGCGGCCTGGTCTTCTTCTGCGGCATCAATTCCGCCGTGGTCATTGGCGTTGTGCAGCCGTTCATCATGCAGATGGGCGCCGCCAACGAGGCCGCCTATCTTGCCGGCGAGGCCCTTCCGTATGCCGTGACCTATGCCACCGATACCATGATCTGGGCTGGTGGCACCGGTATGACGATCGGCCTGGTTATCCTTATGAGCTTCCTTGCCAAGTCCGCGCAGTATAAGACCATCGGCCGTATGTCTGTGGTTCCCGCGATCTTCAACATCAACGAGCCGGTGATCTTCGGTACCCCCATCTGCTTCAACCCGATCTTCTTCATTCCCTTTGTGTTCTGCCCCGGCGTGATGGCGTTCCTCACCTTCCTGCTGACCGACATGGGCATCATCGGCGCGCCCGTGGTGGGCATGGTTCCCTGGACGCTGCCGCCGGTTGCCGTGGGCATCTTCATGGGTGCGGGCAATATCTCGAACATCATCTGGTCGATTGCGTGCGTGGTCGTGCCCATCATCGTGTACTACCCGTTCTTCCGCATGGCCGATAACGCTGCCTATAAGGAGGAGCTGGCCGCCGCCGAGGCCTAATGTTGGCAAGGGGCCGGGGGATTGCCGATGCCGCCGTCCGGCGAGGAGCTGGCGCTCGGTCGGAGCACCATCGGCTCCATCGCCGCGGAAAGGGGCGCTGACACCGCTGCTCGGTGAGGCGCCGCCGCCGGCCCCGTCATTTGGCTGGGGCGCCTGCCCTGCTCCCCGGCGAGGTGCCGCCGGCCCCGTCATGGTGCACGTCATGTGATTCAGAGATAGGAGGTACGTATGGAGAACAACGAGCGCGAGTTTCCCGGCGCTGGGCGCAACCCCTTCCCCCAGGTTTTCTTTTGGGGTGGAAGCATCGCCGCGCACCAGTGCGAGGGAGCTTGGGACGAGGGCGGCAAGGGCCTTGCAATGATGGACCTTGTGGCAGCTGGCTCGGTTGACACGCCACGACACATCTCGCGTGATTTCGAACCCGGCTTCACCTATCCCTCGCATACGGGAATCGATTTCTACCATCGCTACAAGGAAGACATTGCGCTTTTTGCCGAAATGGGCTTCAAGGCACTGCGTATCTCGGTGGATTGGAGCCGTATCTTCCCTCATGGCGACGATCCAGAGCCCAACGAGGAGGGCTTGGCCTATTACCACGCCGTGATCGACGAGCTCATCGCCCACGGTATTGAGCCCATTGTGACGCTCTACCACTTCGAGATGCCGGTTGCCGTGGTGCGTGAGCACCGCTCGTGGCTCAGCCGCGAGACTATCGGGCTCTACCTTCGCTTCGTGCGTACGGTGGTGGAGTCCCTCAAGAGTAAGGTGCGCTACTGGGCCACATTCAACGAGATGAACCATATCGACCCCATGAGCGAGGCAACCGATATCTTCATCTACATGATTACAGGCCTTACCGGCGCAGACCTTGCGGACCGCCCGCGCGACTTAGCGACGCTCGGCTATTACATGACGGTGGCGAGCATGCGCGCCGTGCATCTCATCCACCAGATTGACCCGTCTGCGCAGGTGGGCTGCGTGTTCGGCATCACGCCGATGTATCCCAAGACCTGCCGCCCGGCCGATGTGCTCGCGGCGTTCAAGGGCATGGACCGTGATTTCTACCAAATCGACGCCATGTGCACGGGGGCGTTCCCCGCATACAAGCTGCGCGAGTATGAGCGCGAGGGCATTGCGCTCGACTACCGTCCGGAAGATGCGGAAGCGTTCGCCGCCGACCGTCTCGACTGGATCGGTATGAACTACTACTCGAGCGAAGTGATCGAGGCAGGCGTCTCGGCGGAGGGTGAGAGTGGTGCGTTCTTCGGCGGGCTCAAAAACCCGTATCTTGAGCAGTCCCGCTGGGGTTGGACTATCGATCCCACAGGCTTGCGCTACCTGCTCAACTACGCGTACCGCCGCTATGGGCTGCCGCTTATGGTAACCGAGAACGGCATCGGCGCGATCGACACGGTGGCTGATGACGGGCGCGTGCACGACGACTACCGCATTGCGTATCTGCGCGAGCATATCGGCGCAGTGATGGACGCGGTTGAGCTTGACGGCGTGGACTGCCGCGGATACCTCATGTGGGGCCCTATCGACTTGGTCAGTGCCACGACCGGCGAGATGCGCAAGCGCTATGGTTTCATTTACGTTGACAAGCAAGACGATGGCTCGGGCACCTATGACAGGAGCCGCAAGGACAGTTTTTATTGGTACCAGGAGGCAATTGCCTCGAACGGAGGGACGATACGATGACGAACATTTTGCTGATCTGCTCTGGTGGTATGTCGACGAGCATGCTCGCGGAGCGCATGGTTGCCGCCGCCAAGGCTAAGGGAGTCGAGGCAAAGATTTGGGCGGTGGGCGAGCAGGCTGCCGACGCGAATGTGGGCGAGGCTGACGTGGTGCTCGTGGGGCCGCAGATGCGCTTCAAGGTTCCCGAGCTTAAGGCCGCGTATCCTGGCAAGCCGATCGATGCGATCGATATGCGCGACTACGGCATGATGAACGGCGAAGTCGTGCTCGATAAGGCACTCGCCTTGATTGGGTAGCCATTTTGGGTTATTTTGGGACGGGGTCGTTTTGACTCATTTGAACCAATATGAACCATTCTGGGACGGGGTCGTTTTGACTCATCGAGCCCGCGTGTCCGCATAGATTGCGGCGCGCGGGCGCTTTTTGTTTGTGCGGCGCCCGCCCCTTCCTTGGGAAGTCATTTCTCTTCTGTATCGACTTCCCCCATTGTTCTGTGCGCGCCGGACGCAGATGGAGGACGTACAATAGCGATGGCAGACAAGCAACGTGAGGCAAGGAGCGTGGGCGCGGTGGCAAAGGTTGAGCTCGAGGCGCAGGTAGAAGACCAATCGCAGTTCCCGTTGGGGCGCGTTCATTCCATCGAGACCATGGGCACGGTCGATGGGCCGGGCACGCGGCTCGTGGTGTTCGTCCAGGGCTGCCCCATGCGTTGCGCCTACTGCCACAACCCCGATACCTGGGCGGTTCAGGCGGGCACGCCCATCTCTGTTGAGCACGTCATGGGCACGTTCGAGAGCAATTGGCAGTTTTATCGCAACGGCGGCATCACGGTTTCTGGTGGAGAGCCGCTGCTCCAGCCCGAGTTCGTGGCCGCCCTCTTTGGCCAGGCCCACGCCCGTCCGGCCGGGAGGGTACACACCTGTCTCGATACCTGTGGCTACGCGTATACCCCCGATTCCCCTGAGCGCTTCGACGCGCTGCTTCGCGCAACCGACCTCGTGTTGCTCGACATCAAGCACGCGGATCCCGAGGGCCATCGTGCGCTTACGGAACGTAGCATGGACCGAATCCTCGCCTTTGGCGACGAGCTTGCTCGCCGCAACATCAAGACGGTGATCCGGCATGTTGTGGTGCCGGGCTATACCGATTCGGTTGAGGAGTGCGAAAAGCTCGGTCGGCTGATCGCTCCCTGGCATAACGTTGTCGGCCTCGAGATGCTGCCATACCACACCATGGGAGTGGTGAAGTACGAGCAGCTCGGCATCCCCTACAAGCTCGAGGGCGTTCCGCAGATGGACAAGGGCCGCATCCCCGAGCTGCGTGCTGCTGTGCTTCGCGCCATGAAGGGGGCCCGCGCAAGCGAGTAGGCGATCATCGGCCGTACGCCGGACAGCCTGACCGCGCCCGTTCATTCTTGGGCAAAAATGTGCCGTTAACGGCTTCTACAGAGGCCTGTAACGGTACAATCTTGCCCAAGAATGAGAGAGGGGCTACGCTTTAGAGCTGGGCTACGCTTCAGAGCGGGGCTACGCTTCAGAGAGGGTCTACGTTTTAGCAACGAACCGTGCCGTCCGCACGCCTGCGCGTGCGGGCTACGTTTACCTAGGGGGCAAGGGCCGTGCGCTCAAGCGTTTCGGAGCGAATCGCCCGTCACGTCGCACAGGCGGAGCAGGACGGGATTCTATTTCGTCCACCGCGAAAAGAAATCCGTGCGTTTCGCCGACGTGTGGATGTGGGCGAGCTGGTCGAGCCATTTCCTCAGCTGTTTGGGCGCTGTACATTTTGGGCAGGGCTGGAATTGTGGCGCAAGCCGTATGTCATCATCCAATCCCTTGCGCGCTACGATGAACGATTGATTTTTGCCTCGTTTTCCGCGGCGTGCGTGTTTGGCCTGCCCGTGTCGCTTGAGCTGCTGGAAGATGTATACCTCGCGGTGTCGCCCGGTTCCCATACTGGGAAGACGGGCCGATTTGTGCGATGCGGTGTGCGCGCTACACCGGGAATACCGACGTTTGCGCGTGGCGTCGTAAACGGGATCCACGTGACCTCACCTGAGCAAACGGTTGTCGACTGCCTATGTGCAGCGCCGTTTCCCCAGGCACTGGCCATTGCGGACGCCGCGTTGCGCCTTCTCGACATATCGAGCGAAGAGCTTGTGCAGCTTGTGAGACGATATGGCGGTCGCAAGCGAGGTGTCAGGAGCGCGTTGCGCGTGGCATCGTATGCAGACGCGCGCAGCCAAAGCGGGGGAGAGTCCATCGCGCGCGGCGTTATGATCCAAGAGGGCTTCGTCGTCCCCGAGCTTCAGGTGGCGTTCCCGGATGTTCTGGAGCCGTGGAGAACGTTCTACGTCGACGGTGCGTGGATTTTGGAAGACGGGACAAAGCTGGTATGGGAGTTTGACGGCAAAGACAAATATACGCGTTTCGCGGGAGAACACGGCGACACCGTGGCGCGCATGATGCATGAGCGCCAGCGCGAATCTCGCCTGACGGCGGTCTGTGATGCCGTGATTCGTTTTGATTACCGTACCGTGATGACGCCCGGAGCGCTAGCGCAGCTCTTGGATGCGTACGGTGTACCGCGCGTCGCGTCTCGTGGAATTTGATTGTAGGGCCCGCGTGGGTGCACAGGTACGGACACGCGGCCGCACGCTGTTTGATTGTCTTTCATTCTCGGGCAAGAATGTGTCGAACTTGGCCGAAATAAGTGGCTGTAACGGCACAATCTTGCCCAAGAATGAATAGGGAGAGAGCGGGAAGGCGGCGTCACGTTGCGGCGCGACACCGCCCCGGCGGCGTTATCCCTCCAGCGCCTGGCGGGCCAGCTCGAGGCAGCCCATAACGCCCTGCTTACCCTCAAGACTGTTGTTCACGATGTAGGTGTCGAGGTCTGCCACCTCGGGCGTGACGATGTAGTTGTTGAGCACCTCGGCCGTCTTGGCGCGCGCGAGCTGCACGATGGGGGTGTGGTCGCCCACACCACCGCCAATGATGATGCGCTGCGGCGAGTAGCAGAGGATGTACGTGGCGAGCGCCTGCCCCAGGTACCCGGCGAGAAGGTCCATGGCTTCCGGATCGTCCGCCATCTGGCTACCCTTCTTGCCATTCCAGCGCTTGGCGATTGCCGGGCCGGCGATGAGGCCTTCAAGGCAGTTCTTGTGGTACGGGCACGCACCATCGCCCGCGATGGGGTCATCCGGATTAGGAACCAGCGGGATATGGCCTGCCTCAGGGTGCATCATGCCATGGAGGAGCTTCCCGCCCGAGAGAACGCCGGCGCCCACGCCCGTACCGATGGTGAGGTACACCACATCGGTAAGCCCCTGCGCGCAGCCGAAGGTGACCTCGCCCAGGCACGCGACGTTCACATCGGTGTCGTATCCGCACGGAATGCCGAGGGGTCCCTGCAGATTGCCCAGCAGGTCAAAATAGCGCCACGCGGTCTTGGGCGTTTCGAGAATCTGGCCGTAACGAGGCGAAGAGGGGTTCACCGCAGTGGGGCCGAACGCGCCAATGCCCAGCGCAGCGATGCCCTTGTCCTTGAACCAAGCAGCGCACGTCGCGGTTGTTTCCTCCGGGGTGGTGGTGGGGAACGATTCGGACTCGACGACGGTGCCGTCGGCATAGCCCGTGGCGCATACCATCTTGGTGCCGCCGGCTTCCAGCGCGCCGAGCAAGACCTTATCCATCATAGGGCTCCTTTCAGCCAGATAACCTTGCCGTTTCAACTATTATAGTTTGATGAAACGCAGAAGAGCATGATAATGGGCGAGCGGGGCTCTGTTCGGTGTGAACGGGATGAAACAGAAGTCTTGTTTACATAAAGTCCCTTGCATGCCGCGAGCGTGCATTATGCAGATACGTGCAGGTTGAAGCAGAGAATAATAACAGCTGTCAATAAAATGCTGCTGAATCAATTCTGTTTCATCAAATGAGAAATGCTGAAACCGTTCACCTGAAAATACCTACCGTTCACCCTAAAACGCCCCATGAATCACAAATATGTTTCACAAGATTGTATAGTTATGAAACAACGAGGGAGAAAGGCATTTGGGAGGAGGAATGTCATGGCAGAGGGAACCCAGGGGTTCAACATCTCCAACGTGATCGACGAGAAGCTCATCGCGCTTGACCTCGACGTGAACACCAAGGAGGAGATGCTCAACGCTCTGACCGACCTGTTCGAGGAGCAGGGAAAGCTCAACGATCGTGAGAGCTTCTTCAAGGATGTCATGTGGCGCGAGGGCGAGGGCCAGACCGGCATCGGTATGGGTGTCGCCATCCCGCACGGCAAGTCCGCGGGTGTGAACAAGACCGCGCTCGCCATCGGCACGTCGAAGAACCCGCTTGCGTGGGAGTCGCTCGACGACGAGCCGGTTACGGTTGTCATCCTGTTCGCCGTTACCGAGGGCGATTCCGACGTTGTGCATCTTAAGCTGCTCCAGCATGTGGCCATGCTGCTCGCGCATGAGAGCTTCGTTGAGAAGCTGCATGCGGTCACGAGCCCGCAGGAGATGCTGGCGCTGCTCGAGTCGAGCCCGGACGACTACGACGACTAGGGGCCGAGCTGGCAGGTGCGGCCATTCGTCAGCTAAGGCAGCTGCCCTGCGGATGGTCCCGCGCATTCACTGCAGGCAATGAGCGCGCGCAGCCTGATCGCCGGCTGGCAGCGCGTGTGGCTTTGCAACATCCACGGCGCGACGCTATCGCCCGCACGCCGTGGTTGGTAATTGGGGAGAGGCGATAGAGAAGGAGGAGCTCATGAAGCTCGTCGGCGTTTGCGCGTGTACCTCTGGTATCGCGCACACCTACATGGCAAAGGAGAAGCTCGTCAAAGCCGCCCAGGCACTCGGCCACGAGATCCACGTGGAGACGCAGGGCACCATCGGCGTTGAGGACCCGCTCACTCCGGAGGAGATCGCCGAGGCTGATGCCGTCATCCTGGCTGTCGACATCAAGGTCGAGAAGGGCCGCTTCGAGGGCAAGCCCACGCTCGAGATCCCGACCTCGCTCGTGGTGAAGGCCCCCAAGCAGGTCATCCAGAAGGTTGCCGAGTCCATCGGCAAGTAGTCAACCGGCTATATCCCGTGTGAAAGGGGGATTTCCTCATGGCAGGAAAACTGAAGGGAAAGTTCGCTCCCTCCGAGATTAAGAAGCACGTGCTTACCGCCATTAGCTACCTGCTTCCGCTCATCGTGGCCTCCGGCCTGCTCATCGCTATCGGTAACCTTACCGGTGGCGTTACCATCGCTTCGATCGACGAACTCGACGCGATGACGGTGCCCTCGGCGCTCACCACGCTCGGCGGCATGGGCATGGGCCTCATCCCGGCATTCATCGGCGGCTACATCGCCTACTCCGTTGCCGACCGTCCCGGCATCGCGCCCGGCTTCCTCATGGGCATGATCGCCTCGTTCCTGAACTCCGGCTTCCTCGGCGGCCTCATCGGCGGCCTGCTCGTGGGCTACATCGCGCTCGTCATCGAGACCTATCTCAAGGTTCCCAAGTGGGCGCAGGCGCTCATGCCCATGATGATCGTCCCGCTGCTGTCCTCTGCGCTCGGCGGCCTTATCATGTTCTTCGTGCTCGGCACCCCGATCACGATGCTCACCGGTGCGCTGACCAACTTCATCACCGGTCTTGACCAGAGCCAGAAGGCCCTCTACGGCTTCATCATCGGCTGGATCGGCTGCCTGGATTACGGTGGAGCCATCTCCAAGGTCCCGAACCTGATCTGCGACGGCCTCATGGCCGACGGCATCTATGGTCCCGAGGGCATCAAGGTGCTCGCCGCGATGGTCCCGCCCATCGGCGTGACGCTCGGCTGGCTGCTTTCCAAGGCCATCAATAAGCCGATCTTCAAGTACTCCGAGGAGGAGAACATCAAGGTCGCCTTCCCCATGGGCATCTGCATGATCTCCGAGGGCGTCATTCCCATCGCCATGAACGACCTCATCCGTACCGTGATCTGCACCTCCATCGGCTGCGGCGTGTGCGGCGCGATCAGCTTCTCCGCTGGTGTTGAGTCCATGGTTCCCTCCGGCGGCGTCTTCGTGATCCCCGCTATGACCAACCCGCTCATGGCCGTTGTCGCGCTCCTCGTGGGTTCCTGCGTCACCGCCGTGCTCCTGGTGCTCATCAAGAAGCGCCTCACCCCCGAGCAGGTTGACGATCTTGGCATGGCCGAGGACGACACCGAGGAAGAGATTGACCTTTCTGGCTTCAGCCTCTCCTAAGGTTTGCACGCGGCGGGGCTTCGGCTCCGCCGCCATTCTCCCGGCGTCGCACGGAAGCGCTTGAGTCACCTTGGAAGCTCGCTTCGCATTCGTCGTAACGCGCTTGGCATGATGTACGTACGGTCAAGGAAGGACCCATTCCATGTATGAATCGATGAAGGGCATGCTCGCTAAGGCCAATGCCGAGGGCTATGCCGTCATGGCAATCAACGCCTTCAACCTCGAGACGGCGCGCGGTGTCATCACGGCGGCCGAAGAGATGAACGCCCCCATCATCATCGATCTGCTTCAGGATCATGTGAAATCGTTCTTCGATTGCGATATCCTCACCCAGCCCATCATCAAGATGGCGCAGGCGGCGAGTGTGCCTGTGGCTATCAACCTCGATCATGGCCACGATATCGCGCACCTCAAGCGTTGCCTGCATGAGGGGTTCTCAAGCGTCATGTGCGACGCGAGCGCGCTTTCGCCCGAGGAGAACGCTCGCGTGACGCGCGGCATCGTCGAGCTCGCCCAGACCTACGGCGCCTCTGTTGAGGCCGAGGTGGGCAACATGGGCCGCATCGACGAGAGCGGGGCGGTGCTAACCGATGACGAGATGTACACGAACCCCGATGTGGCGATCAAGTTCATCAAGGAAACGGGCGTTGATTGCCTGGCCGTGTCCTACGGTTCCACGCATGGCGACTATCCCGAGGGGTACGTTCCCACGTTCCACTTCGACATCGTGGAGAAGATCAAGGCAGCTACGGGCGCTCCGCTCGTGCTTCACGGCGGCTCCGGCGCTGGCGAGGAGAACATGCGTCGCTCCGTCGAGGCCGGTATCAACAAGATCAACGTGGGCACGGACTACATGATTGCCCAGCGCGAGTTCGTCGCGAAGGCGCTTGCCGAGAACCCCGGTTACGATTACCCGACGCTCGTCGAGGACAGCTGGAAGGCCGGTATCGAGGTTATCAAGCGCTACATCGAGATTTCCGGTTCTGCCGGAAAGGCTCGCTCGTAAGCAGCGGTGTTACGTTTGCCGCGTGAGGCAGAGGCTGAGATAAAGGACATGTGCCTCGTCTCGCATACGGTGAACAGCACATATGGTTGGTAGTCAACGAGTACGACAAGTAAAAGGAGACATGAGACTATGCTCATCAACATGAACCAGATGCTCAGCGTCGCGAAGGAGAAGCACTTCGCAGTGGGCGCCTACAACGTGTCCGAGAGCAATCTGTTCCGCACCGTGGTCGAGGCCGCTGAGGCCAACGACGCCCCCGCGATCATCGCGGTGCACCCCACCGAGCTCGCCTACTGCAAGGACGATTTCGTCAAGTACATGATCGCCCGCGCTGGCAACAGCCCGGTTCCGTTCGTCATCCACATGGACCATGGCGACAGCATCGAGAGCATCATGCGCGCCGTGCACGTGGGCTTCACCTCCGTCATGATCGACAGCTCAGCTGTTCCGTTCGAGGAGAACATCGCCAAGACCGCCGAGGTCGTGAACTACTGCCACATGGTCGGCGTCTCGGTCGAGGGCGAGCTGGGCACCATCGGTGACACCGGCACCTCCATCGAGGGCGGCATGACCGAGGTCATCTACACCAACCCCGAGGATGCCAAGAAGTTCGTCGAGCAGACCGGCGTCGATACGCTCGCCGTCGCCATCGGCACCTGCCACGGCCTGTATCCCAAGGGCGTCACCCCGAAGCTGCGCATGGACGTGCTCGAGGAGATCACCAAGGTCGTTGACATCCCGCTCGTGCTCCACGGTGGTTCGGGCAACCCCGACAGCGAGATCGCCGAGGCCGTGCGTCTGGGCATCCAGAAGGTGAACATCTCCTCCGACTACAAGAGCGCGTTCTTCACCAAGGCTCGCGAGATCCTCTCCCAGGAGGGCTCCGGCTGGGATCCGAACAACCTCTTCCCCGAGTGCATCGAGGCTGGCAAGGCAGTCATCAAGCAGAAGATGGAGCTCTTCAACTGCGTCGGCGCCGCGAAGTACTATCGCGATCCCGTCATGCCCCAGTGGCGTCAGGAGCTCAACTAGCTCATACGTGCAGCGCGCACTCCCCTGGGGTTGCGTAGGCCGAGCACTTCGCGTCCTCGCTCCCTAGCCGCTGCATCATCTATGGAGAGGGTCCCATATGGGGCCCTCTTCTTGTCACGGGGGTAGTTGTATCTTGGCAGGGCTTGGGGCGGCTTCGCGGTGTGCGGCGGCTTGCCGGGGTGGGGGGCGGTCCGTTCAGCTTGGAGCGGGCTTGTGGCCTGCGATATCCTGCTGGGGCGGGGCGACCTGCCGGGGCGGGGGCTCGTCCGGCTTGGAACGGGCCTGTGGCCCGCAATGGCTTGCCGGGCTGGCGGAGGCCTGCCGGGCTGGCGGCTGCCCAGCGGCTCTGCAGCGGCTTCAAGCATGGAGCAGATTCGTGCGGCAAGGACCGTTCGGCGGGGAGTCGTAAGGAATGCCGCACTATGGCAGCGTAGATTGCTATCATGGGAGCAGAGGACAAAGTTCCGGGAGTTATCATGCAGCGTAAGGGAAGCGTCATCAACGAGATTTGTTTGCTGTACGACCGGCTGAGCGATACCGAGAAGCTCATCGCCGATTTTGTCATGGCGTACCAAGGAGAAATTCCCTCGCTGACCACGCGTGAGATTGCTGCACGAAGCCAGACGTCGGCAGCCACGGTGTCCCGCTTCGTGCGTCATTTGGGATACGAGAGCTTTTCCGAGCTGCGAAGCGCGATGCAGCGCGATAACGGCACGCACGACCCCGATGAGGTTCCGCGCAATGTCATTTCGCTCGACGCTCCGCGAGCTGCAATGGAGACGGTGCTCCTAGCAAAGAATCGCGAACTGCTCGATACGCTCAATCTCATTAGCGATCAAGATCTTACCTATGCGGTGCGCCTTATTGAGGAAGCCGATTCGGTGGTGTTCGGAGCGGTGGGTAACACCATTCCGGCGGCTTTATCGGCTTCGTTCCTTATCGCTCAGCTTGGCATTCGCTCGCATTGTGCCCCTACAACCGAGGCCATGGTGCTTTCGTCCATGTCGCTCACCAAACGAGATGTGCTTGTTTTCATGTCTAAATCCGGTCACTCTAAGCGGCTAAACCATATGATGGACAATGCCATCGATTCGCAGACGCCTACGATTGTGATCACCAATGTGCCGGACTCGCCGCTTGCGCGCCGTGCGACCTGCGTTCTGCAGACCGCGACGCGCGATAAGATGCTTAACAGCGACCTTCCGTTCTCGCATAACTCCATGAACTTCGTTATCGAGGTCGTGTTCCTGCTGCTTTGTTCCGATATGCCTAACTTCCAAGCGCACGCGGGATTGCTGTGGAAATCCCTCGGCGACGACAAGGGTGTTTCCGGCGAGGTCTTCGGAGCCACCGGCGGTATGCGGTAGCACATGGGGTCCTGCCATGGCACCCCTCGCACCATGCAAAACGCATTAGTTGATGTCTGTGCTGCGGCTTATCTCAAGAGCTTTTCGCTGTGTCTATATTCTTGGGCAAGAATGTGCCGAAAAGTGGGGGTATTAAAGGCGATTAACGGCACAATCTTGCCCAAGAATGAACAATGAGAAGATGCAGGGATTCACGTACGCATAGGCATGGCGGCTCATGGTGGTCGCAAAGGCGCCAGCGATAAGCAGCGAGGCACTGCCTGGCGAAGGTGTCAAGGTTCGGCGGATTAATTGCCGTTCAGCGATGAATTTCGACCGTTTGCCTGTTGTGCGCAACATTCTGCCTGCTATCATGGGCTGCTGAATATCGAACGGGTGCGGCTCGGTTCGCGCGGGAAAGGCGCGGCACCCACCGCGCGGGACGGAGCACTATGGCACGAACGATCGCAATTATCGGCGCGCTCGAGAAAGAGGTATCGCAGATCTACGATGCACTTTCCGAGCGTTCAATGGTTGAAGAGGCGGGTCTCACCGTTGCGCGCGGCACCTTCGAAGGCGTTCAGGTGGTGGCTTGCACGGCGGGCATGGGCACCGTGAATGCCGCTGCAGCGACGCAGCACCTGCTGAGCCGTTACGGGGCGGGTACGGTGATCTTCTCCGGCATTGCGGGAGGGCTTAACCCGGCGCTTCATATCAACGATGTGGTGATCGGCGAGCGCCTCCGCTATCTCGACACCGACACCTCGCTCATTGCCGAGTCGACTCCCGGTTTGGAGGAATTCGCTTCGAGTCCTGCGCTGGTCGATGCTGCCGAGGCCGTGTTGCGCGACAAGGGGTTTGTCGATGCTGCCGTGAACCCCGCTGCGCCTGGCGACGACGCCCCTCGGTACCTGCGAGGAACGATCGCTACGGGCGATCGGTTCATTACGGGCGATCTGCGCGACTCCGTGGTGGCTCAGACGAACGCGGACTGCGCCGAGATGGAGGGCGCCGCGGTCGCGCACATCGCGGCCAAGAATGGCGCCGCGTGCTTGGTACTGCGCGCAATCTCAGATAACTGCGACGAGTCGTACGACGCGCTTTGCGAGCGCGCGTTCGAACTCGAAGACTACGCGCGGACTGCAAGCAGCGTCGTTCTTGAAATCGTTCGTCGCATCGCATAGCCGAATTGCTCGTAAGCAATGAGGACGCTTTCACCACGATAGGAGTTCCCATGGCCGATTCCATTAACTACCAGCTCGCCCATTTTGTGGCGAGCTACGGCAAGGCATCTCAGATTCCGCCGTCGACCTGCCCAGAGGTGAGCTTCGTGGGGCGCTCGAACGTGGGCAAGTCGTCGATTATGAACAAGCTGTTTGGCCGAAAGGGCCTGGTCAAGGTGTCGAGCACGCCGGGAAAGACAAGCAATGTCAACTTCTTTGAGGCTGACGGCGTGCATTTCGTTGACCTCCCCGGATATGGTTTTGCGCGTCGCTCCAAGGCGGAGCGCGAGCGCTGGGCGCGTTTGATCGGCGACTTCTTTGACCTTGATCGCAGCTTCAACCTGGTGGTCTCGCTCGTGGACATCCGTCATGACCCGAGTGCTCTCGACCACCAGATGATCGAGTTTTTGCAGGCGGGCGAGTTCCCCTTCGTGGTGGCGCTCACCAAGGCCGATAAGCTCAGTCGTGGCAAGCAGAACCAGCAGCTTGCCGCCATCCGCAAACAGCTCAATGTGCCTGCGGAAGACATCATCGTGACGAGTTCCGAGACGGGCCTGGGCATAGACAAGCTCAAGGAGCGCATCGCTGCGGCGTGTTTGTAAGCGTAAAGGCTGTGCAGTTTGCGCTGAGAAGCCGTTTTGGCCCCCGTTTGGCGGCAGAAATATGTTCGAGGCTCGAATCGGAAGGTTTTTTAGCGGTCTCCGAGTAACACCCGCTTTTTCGCGCGCATTTCCTGCGGCTTTATTGCCCGTAGAGGCTGGTCTACTTGGCGGTTCGCGAAAAACCTTCCGACTCGAGCCTTGAACTTTTTCTTGAGCGCAATTCCGCGCCGAGGGGGCCGAGGTCCGTGCCATAAGAGGCTTATGAGGCGCCGCTTTGGCGAGCGAGCATAGCTCAGCACCACCTACCCGCGGTGCCCGCCACGGTTAGCCTCGCGTCCCTGGCCTGCACGGTTGCGGCCCACAGCATTTGAACCGCGCTTGCCCTGCTGAGCGAATGGGGATTGCTTGCCGGAACCGCGCCGCTCGCTTCGAGTGCGCGCATCGTGTCCGCCTTGCTTGGATGAGCCTTGTGCCTGCCCGCCTGTTCCGGAGCCGCGCTTGCTTCCCCCGCGCTTTCCCGGCCCATGCGGCCGCTGTCCCTTGACGGGCGCGATCAGGCATTTCGGCCCGTAACCGATGAGGTCGGTTCGCCCAGCCTTCTGCAGGGCCTCGCGCACAAGCTCGTAGTTCTCGGGCTTGCGGTATTGGATGAGCGCCCGCTGCAGGGCTTTCTCGTGCGCAGTTTTCGGTACATAGACCGGTTTCATGGTGCGCGGGTCCACGCCGGTGTAGTACATGCAGGTAGACATGGTCGACGGCGTGGGATAGAAGTCTTGCACCTGTTCGGGCATGTAGCCCATGTCGCGCACGTATTCAGCGAGCTCGGCGGCCTCGCGAAGCGTGCTGCCCGGATGGCTGCTCATGAGGTAGGGCACCAGGTATTGGTCGCGCCCAAGCTCACGGTTCATGGCGCGGTACTCGCCCACGAAGCGGTCGTAGACGGCGCGGCTCGGTTTGCCCATCACCGAAAGCACGGCGTCGCTCACGTGCTCGGGTGCCACCTTGAGCTGACCTGACACGTGGTGCTCGCAGAGCTCACGCAGGAAGGTCTGGTTGGGATCGGGGTCCGCGAGAACGTAGTCGAAGCGGATGCCGCTTCTCACGAAGACCTTCTTCACGCCCGGCAACGCGCGAAGCTCGCGCAGGAGCTGCACGTAGTCGCTGTGGTCGACCTTCATGCTGCGACACACTTTGGGCCAGAGACAGCGCTTGTGCACGCAGGCGCCGCGCGTGAGCTGTTTTGCGCAGGCGGGCTGGCGGAAGTTCGCCGTCGGGCCGCCCACGTCGTTGATGTATCCCTTGAAATCCGGATCCTGCGTGATGCGCCGCGCCTCGGCCAAGAGCGAGCGGTGGCTGCGTGCCTGTACGATACGCCCCTGGTGAAAGGTGAGCGCGCAGAAGCTGCATTCGCCGAAACAGCCACGGTTGGAGATGAGCGACATCTTTACCTCGGCGAGCGCGGGGACGCCGCCGGCCGCCTCGTAATCCGGATGGTACGTTCGCGTATAGGGGAGGTCGTAAGCTTCGTCGAACGCTTCGGTGGCGAGCGGCTTCGCAGGTGGGTTCTGCACCACGAAGACGCTGTGCGGGTAGGGCTCAACGAGCCGGTTCCCGCTGAACGGGTCCATGTTCTCATATTGCGTGTTAAAGCTGCGTGCGTAGGTGAGGGGGTCTGTTTCGAGCTCGTCCCAAGAGGGCAGCACCACGGCGTCATAGACCTCGTCGAGCGAGCGGGTGCGGTATACGGTTCCGTCGATGTAGGTGATCTGCTCGATCGGCAGCCCAGCGTCGAGGGCTTCGGCGAGCTCGATGATGGGGCGTTCCCCCATGCCGTAGATGATAAGGTCCGCGCCAGAATCAAGCAGGACGGAGCGCTTCAGACGGTCCTGCCAGTAGTCGTAGTGCGCGAGGCGCCTGAGGCTCGCCTCGATGCCGCCCAAGATGATGGGCGTGTTCTTGAAGGTGCGGCGGATGAGGTTGCCGTACACGATGGTCGCATGGTCGGGGCGCGCGCCCATGCGGCCGCCGGGCGTGTAGGCGTCGGTGCGGCGGCGGTGCTTGCTCACGCTGTAGTGGTTGACCATGGAGTCCATGTTGCCCGCCGAGACGAGGAAGGCAAGCCGCGGCTCGCCGAGCGCCGCGATGCTTGCGGGGTCGCGCCAGTCGGGTTGGGCGACGAAGCCCACCTTGTACCCGTGCGCCTCGAGCAGCCGGCAGATGATGGCCGCCCCGAAGCTGGGATGATCCACGTAGGCGTCGCCGCAGATGTAGACGAAGTCGCATTGGTCCCAGCCGCGGGCCTTCATGTCGGCGCGCGTGGTGGGGAGAAAGTCTGCTCGCGTGAGGCCGAGCGCCGTGGGGCCCGTGGGGTCGATGTTGGGGGTGTGCGCCGTACCGTGCTTACCCGGCCGCGACGCGCCCTGCGCCGCGCTACCCGCGCGCTTCTGCGGTCGCGATGGCTTCTTTTGCTTGGACGAGGCGTTCTGCATGGTGCTCCTGTTCAGATGTAATGCTCACATCCTAGCAGAGGCGGCATGCAGGCAATGTGTTGAAGCGCTTGGCCGCAAGCCCGCGTTTGTCACCGGAGGGCATGCCGCTCACGCTCGCTACAGGTACTCGATCTGCGCGCCCTGGGTGTCGCAGGTGAGAATATGTGTCTCGCACGTGGGGAACTGCTCGCGCAGGCGTACCTGCAAAAACTTCGCCACGATAGTGTCGTCGGTCACTGCCATGAGCGTGGAGCCCGAACCGCTGATCCAGATGGTCTTCGCCCCGCCTTCAAGGCAGGTGGCGCGGATCGCATCGTAGTCGGGGATGAGCTTGCGACGGTACGGCTCCTGCAGGCGGTCGTCGTTGGCGGCGGCGATAAGCTCGGTGTCGCCGGTTTCGAGCCCCCGCGTGAGCCCCGCGATGCGGCCCATCTGCCACACGGCCGTGCTGAGCGGCACCTCCTGCGGAACAACCTTGCGCGCCTCGCTTGTATGCACCTCGTAAGGCGGGATGATGGTGATGAACCGCAGCCGTTCGCTCACGTTGTAGCGAAGGCAGCGCGGCAGCTCGCCCTCGGGCGTGAACGAGCACACGGCGGCGCCAAGGAGCGCGGGCGCAACGTTATCGGGGTGCCCTTCGAGCGCGGTCGCCATGGCGACGAGCTCCTCGCGTGTCACGGTGCGGCGCGTGAGCGCGGCCGCGCCCATGATGCCCGCGACCACGCACGTCGAGCTGGAACCCAAGCCGCGGGCAACGGGAATCTCGGTCTGGATGTCAATAGAGATGGGGAAGGGCTCCATGCCCCACTGCTCAAGCGCTTGTTCAAAGGCCACGTAGACCATGTTGTCGCGGTTTTGGAACTCTTCCGGGCAGCCGGTGATCGTGAGCGTATCGGCATGGTCGAAGGTGAAGTGGGAATAGAGCGAGACCGCCATGCCGAGCGTGTCGTAGCCAATGCCGAGGTTTGCGCTCGTTGCGGGAACGGTAACTTTGATCATGCGAAATTACCTCTGTCCTAATTTTGCATGGCAGGCGTGCTCGACATAGGAGGCCATGCCGTCCACATCCACCACGTCGTCGTGCAGCACGGCGGCTTGTTGCAGGGTGGCGAGCTGCACAGGCGGGGTGGTGCCGGTCGCCTTAGCCAGGACCTCCATGCAGGCGAAATCGTCCGCGGGCACGTCGAGCCCGAGCGATTCGGCCACGGCGCGCGGGAACTTGTACGGGCTCGCGGTCGAAAGCAGCACGCGGGCGCGGGCCGCGGGCGCGGCGGGAACCTGCCCCAAGACGTGGTAGCCGCACGCGGTGTGCGGGTCGATCACGTAGCGGTGGTCGCGCCAGCAGGAGCCGATGGCCGCGCGGACCTCGTCCTCATCTGCCCAGCCGCAGGCGAACACCTCTTGGATGCGGGCGAGGAGCTCGGCGGGCACCTCGTAGCGGCCCTCATGGGCGAGCTGCTCCATGAGCGAGGCCACAAGCTCGCAGTCGCCGTCGCTCAGGTAGTAGAGCATGCGCTCGAGGTTGCTGGAGATGAGGATGTCCATGCTCGGCGAGATGGTGGTGAAGAACGGGCGCTTGCGGTCGTAGACGCCGGTGGTGAGGAAGTCGTAGAGCACGTTGTTCTTATCGCTCGCCACGATGAGCTTCGCCACAGGCAGGCCCAGGAGCTTGGCGTAGTAGCCGGCGAGCACGTCGCCGAAGTTGCCCGTGGGCACGCAGAACTCGACCTCGTCGCCCGCCTCGATGGCACCGGCGCGCAGAAGCTGCGCGTATGCGGCAAAGTAGTAGACAACCTGCGGCACCAGGCGCCCAACGTTGATGGAGTTAGCGCTGCTGAGCACCACGCCGCGCTCGGTCAGGCGCTCTGCGAGCTCGCGGTCGGCGAAGATGCGCTTGACGGCGCTCTGGGCGTCGTCGAAGTTGCCGCGAACGCCGCACACCGAGACGTTATCGCCCGTTTGGGTGGTCATCTGGAGCTCCTGAACGCGGCTCACCTTGCCCTCGGGGTAGAAGACGGTGATGCCCGTGCCGGGAGCGTCCGCAAAACCAGCGAGCGCGGCCTTGCCCGTGTCGCCCGAGGTGGCGGTTACGATCATGATGCTCTCTGCCGGAGTATCCGAGGTGCTTCCCGTCCGCGCCATGAGGCGCGGCAGCATCTGCAAGGCCACGTCCTTGAAGGCGCTCGTGGGGCCGTGGAAGAGCTCAAGCACGAAGGGCTGGCGGCCCTCATCGGCCTCATGGCCAACAAGGGGCACGAGGGGGGTGACTTCGGCCGAGGCGAAGGTGCCGTCGTACGCTTCATGCACGCACGCGGCGATTTCATCCGCTGTGTAATCAGGTAGTAACAATTGGAGCACCGAGTTCGCAATGTCTGCATAGGACTGCTCGGTAAAGCCTGTTACGTCGAGTTTTTCCGAACCGAGCGCGTCCGAGACGAAAAGTCCGCCGTCTGGTGCGATTCCTGTGCGAATCGCTTCCTTAGCTGTGCACGACACCGCACGTGAACGTGTACTATGATACGAATTCATGTGAAGCTCCTCGTAGGCCCCGGTGTTAGCAATACGCTCATGGTATCAGAGCGCATATGCGTCCGGTGGCTGGGTCAGAAAGGTAACCTCTTCGTTATGATTAAGATTGCCAAGTTCGGAGGCTCGTCGGTAGCCGACGCCAAGCATTTCCGCCAGATCAAGAAGATCGTCGACGCCGATCCTTCCCGCCGTTTCGTGGTGGTTTCCGCTTGCGGGCGCCGCTACAAGTCCGATGCCAAGGTCACCGACCTGCTGTATCTTGTGGCCGCGCACGTGCGTTACCACGTGTCGTGCGACGATCTGCTCGAAGACATCGGCAAGCGCTATTTCGATATCGCCGAAGAGCTGGGTCTCAACTATCCCATCCACGAGGAATTTGCGGCCTTTGCCGAGCGGGCTCGCGCCGGGGAGCTCACGACTGAGGAGCTCGTGAGCCGCGGCGAGTACTTCACCGCCCAGCTGATGGCCGAATACCTGGGCCTGCCGTTCCTTGATGCTGCCGACGTCGTAGCCTTCCACCACGACGGCTCGCTTTCCATGACCCGCACGCACGCGCTCATCCAGGAGCGGGGCATTCCGGGCGGTTTCGTGATGCCGGGCTTCTACGGCGCCACGCGCGAGGGGCAGATCAAGCTGCTCGATCGCGGTGGCGGCGATATCTCGGGCTCGATTCTTGCCAAGTGCCTGGATGCCGATCTGTATGAGAACTGGACCGATGTCTCCGGCTTTCTCTCCGCCGACCCGCGCATCGTCGAGCATCCCCAGCCCATCGGCCGCATCACGTACCAGGAGATGCGCGAGCTTTCGTACATGGGTGCGAGCGTCCTGCACGAGGAGGCCGTATTCCCCGTCATGGAGGCGGGCATTCCCATCGCGGTGAAGAACACCAACCGCCCGCTCGACCCCGGAACGATCATCTCTGACCGCGAGGACTTCGTTTCCGACGAGCCCATCATCACGGGTGTAACGGGCAAGCGGAACTTTGTAGCGGTGCACATCTTCAAGGACCACATGTCCAACGAGGTCGGCTATCTGCGCCGCGTGCTCTCGATCTTCGAGCGCTATCGCGTGTCGATCGAGCACATTCCCTCGGGCATCGATTCGTTTGCCGTGGTGGTGCAGGGCTCGGATGTGAAGGACTCGCTCTGGTCGATCGTGGCCGACATCAAGACCGAGGCCGCGCCCGATAGCATCAAGGTCGTGGACAACCTCGCACTCATCTCCACGGTGGGCCGCAACATGATTGGCCGTCCGGGTGTGTCGGGCAGCCTGTTTGCGGCGCTTGGCCAGGAGGGAATCTCCATCCGCATGATCGCGCAGGGCTCCGACGAGATCAACATCATCGTGGGTGTGCGTGACGACGATTTCGAGCGGGCCATTCGCGCTATCTACCGGGCGTTTTCCGATGGCGACCACCTGCTGGAGCTCTCGGACCTCAAGCGGGCCGAGGAAGAGGCCCGCGCCGAGGCGGCGGTGCTCGCGAATCGCTAGGCCCGGGTGCTGCATGGGGCGCGGGCGTTTGCGACCCACCTGTTCCGGAATCCTCACGAGTTGGTGCTACCCAGCCGGGCTGGATGTTCTCGAAGCGGAGAGCCCGGCCCGGCTGGATGCTTTTTTGGCAGGCAACGCGCAGAATCGTTCACAAACGTGCCGAATATCGTTCGCAAACGTGACGAGTGTGGCCGACTCGCCACACTCAGCACGTTTGTGAACGGTTTATGGGCAGAGAGCAGGCTGCCGCGCTCGTTCTCTGGATTTTTCTCTCGCGAGCACCTGTGCTTGTTTTCTAAATGGAAACATGGGCACGGTACACTCGCCTAACTGGACAAACGCAGCGGCGAAACATAGCGGCAAAACATGGCACCGCGAGCCTGCGCAGGGCGCGCGAGCTGCTGGCGCGGGCACAACGGGAGGAACTCATGAAGCAGTACACGATTGCCATCTTGGGTGCGACGGGCGCGGTGGGCACGCAGATGCTCCAGTGCCTCGATGAGCTGGAAATTCCTGTTGGCGAGTTGCGTCTGCTGGCAAGTGCGCGCAGCGCGGGCAAGACGGTGGAGTTCCGTGGGGCAACCGTCACCATCCAAGAAGCGCGCCCCGAGGCGTTCGAGGGCTGCGACTTCGTGCTCGGCGCGGCGGACGACGCCATTGCCAAGGAGCTGCTGCCCGAGGCCGTGAAGGCCGGTGCTGTGGTGGTGGATAACAGCCATGCCTTCCGCATGGACCCCGACGTGCCGCTCGTGGTGCCCGAGATCAACGGCGCCGATGTTGCCTGGCACAAGGGCATCATCGCAAACCCCAACTGCGCGACCATCATCGGGCTCGTGCCCACGTGGCCGCTTCACCAGCTCGCGGGCGTGACGCGCATGGTCGTGTCGACGTACCAGGCTGCGAGCGGCGCCGGCGCTCCCGGCATGGCGGAGCTTGAGGCTCAGATGGCGGCGCTTGGCCGCGGGGAAGAGCTGCCCGAGCCCCGCGCGTTCGCCGCGCAGCTGGTGAGCAATCTCATTCCGCAGATTGGCGGTTTCAAGGAAGAAGGCTACACCTCGGAGGAGATGAAGCTCCAGAACGAGGGCCGCAAGATCATGCACCTGCCGGAGCTCCGTGTGAACTGCACCTGCGTTCGCGTGCCGGTGCTGCGCTCGCATTCCGAGAGCATCACGCTTGAATTCGAGCGCGATATCACGCTCGAGGAGGCGCGCGAGGCGCTTGCTGCCGCACCGGGTGTGAAGCTCGTGGACGACCGCGAGGCCGAGAACGCGCACGACCGCTTCCCCATGCCCATTGATACCTCTGACCAGGACCTTATCTGGGTGGGCCGCGTGCGCCGCGATATCTCGAACCCCGAGCCCAACCGCGGTATCACCTTCTGGTGCTGCGGCGATCAGATTCGCAAGGGCGCCGCGACCAACGCCGTGCAGATCCTGAGGCTCCTGATCGGCTAGCTGCATGAAGGCCGTCCGAGTGCCTGCTGGGATGTCGGTATGCCCGCGCGCTCGGTGCAGGGCGAATGCCTTTTCAACTTTTGGGCACTTCAACGAGGGCGGGCCGAGTATCCGCGATTGATGGTGTCCGTCTACCTGCGGAAACGATATCGCCATATGCTCCTATATACGGGAGGCCGCGCTGGAAGTGCCCAAAAGTTGAAAGGCTCCGCGGGGCGCCCCTCTCCTGCGGCGCGATGAGCTGCCATCCCGGTGCCCCGCAGCCGCTCTGAGGCAGCTGTGAGACAACTGTGCCGGGTCAAACTGTCTCAGAGTGAGACGACTGTGCCAGGTCAAACTGTCACATGAGACAACTGTGCCAGGTCAAACTGTCTCAGAGGCTATCGTGTGCTGTATGAAGGAGCGGCCCGTATGCCGGCTCGTACCCCGCGCCGTTGCCCAGCACACCTTACTCCGCTTACTCCGGGCTCTTGAGCGCCTCGACCATATCGATGCGGGCGAGCATGCGGTTGGTGGTGAGGCTTACGGCGAGCGCGAACACGATGGAGAACGCCGCTGCGAGCGCATAGCACCACGGGTCCACCACCACGTCAAAGAAGATCGACGGCATCTTGAGGATGTACGTGAAGCTCTCGGAAAGCGCCCAACCGGCGGGCAGGCCAACCAGGATGCCGAGGCTTGTGAGCACGAGCGTCTCTTTGTTGATGTACGTGCGCACCTCGCCCGCCCGGAAGCCGAGCACCTTGATGGTGGCAATCTCACGCTCGCGCTCGCCGATGTTCACCGTCGAGAGGGTGAACAGAACTACGAAGGCGAGCCCGGCTGCTAGGCCGATGACAACGTATACGACCACGTTGATCAGCGTGAAGCTCTGCTCGAATTGCTCGCGCATCTTGGCCACGCTCGTGATGCTCAGGAAGATGTCATCGCCCTCGAGTTCGTCGGCGAACGCGCGCTGCTCGGTGTCGCCGCCGGTAAGGTGCGCGAAGAAGCCGTTGGGCTCGAGCGGGCCGAAGAGCTCCTCATAGGCGTCTTCGGTCATATAGATGGCATTACCCAGGTAATTGCGGGTGATGGACTCGACCGTCACCTCGGCCTTGTCGAGAGCGCTCGTGGTGATGCTCGCCGTGTCGCCCGCGCTTAGGCCGAGCACCGTCGCAGCGTTGTTGGTCATAACGACGCCTGCGTCGTCGAGGCTGATGGGGTCGCCCTCAAGCGTTTGCAGCGACACGTAATCGCTGATCTTCATGTCGCTCGGGGTGATGTAGAGCTGCATGCTCTCCTTGCCGCCTTCGTACTCGACGGTAATGGTGTCTACGCCAATGGCTTCGAGGTCCGTGACCTCATCCGCGCCTTCGAGCACGCTGCGCGCCGCCTCGAAGTCGTCGGCCGAGGTGACCGCCATGAGGTCGTAGCGGTAGATTTGCTCGTACTGGCGCGGTGCAAGCGACTCGACGGTGTTCTTAATCGAGAAACCGCAGATGAGGAGCGCCGTACAGCCCATGATGCCGAAGATGGTCATGGCAAGGCGCTTCTTATAGCGGAAGAGGTTGCGCGCGGTCACTTTGTTGAGGAACCCGAGGCGCCGCCAGAGCGGGCGGATATGCTCGAGGAAGATGCGCGATCCCGCTCGCGGCGCGCGCGGGCGCATGAGCGACGCGGGCGATTCGGTGAGGTCCTTGCGGCAGGTGATGAACGTCGCCCCCGCGATGCCTGCCACGAACGCCACGATGCCAAGGACGGCGTAGAACAGGTCGAAGTGCAGGCTGAAGAGGGGCAGCAGGTACATGGCCTGGAAGATATAAAACAGCACGTAGGGGATGACCACAAACCCGGCGATATCGCCGATGATGCCGCCTATGAGCGCCGCGGATCCCGTATAGATGAGGTACTTGGAGAGGATGCGCGCGTTCGAGTAGCCGAGCGCCTTGTAGAGGCCAACGAGCCCGCGCTCCTCTTCTACCATACGCGTCGCCGTGGTGAGGCTCACAAGAATGGCTACAACGAAGAAGATGACCGGGATGATGCGGGCAATGGCCTCGATGGATGATGCATCGGAATCGACGCTCGAGAAGCTGCCGAGGGCGCTGCGGTCCTGCACGTACCAGGTGGCGCTCTCGACCTCATCTACTTGCGCGCGGGCGTCGGCGATCTGCTGCAGGGCATCGGCGCGCTCTGTCTCAAAGGTGGCGCGGCCCTCGTCAAGCTCGGCTTGGGCGTCGGCAAGCTGGGACAGGCCTTCGTTGATGGTTTGCTGAGCGTCGGTAAGCTGGGCGAGCGCCGAGGCACGTTGAGTGGCGAGCTCCGATTGCGCGGCATCGAGGAGCTCGAGACCGTTTTGCGCGGTGGCGAGGCCTGCGCGGGCATCGCGTTCGGCTGCATCGAGTGCTTCGAGCCCGGCATTGATCTGGGCTCGGGCTCCCTCGAGGCCTCCGTCGATTTGTGCGATTGCCGCGTTAACTTGGGCGAGGCCCGAGGCAGCTTGGCCCATGCCCTGAGCGAGCTGGGCGACTGCGCTCTCTTCGCCCCCGGCGGTGAGTTGCTGCAGTTGCTCTTGCGCCTGCTCAAGCTGCGCAATCACGATCGGTAGGTCGTCGTAGTGAATGGTTATGTCGCCATAGGAAAGCACGAGCGCTTCGGTGATCACCGCGCGTTCCTGCGTGATCGTAGTTTGTTCGTTGGCGAGTGCTTCCTGCTCGGCGCTGAGCGTTTGCTGCTCTTCTTGCAGGGTGGTCTGCTCTTCGAGTAGCTCGGTGCGCTGGACGTCGCCATCGGGGAGTGATGCCAGCTCGGCTTCAATCTGGGCGAGGCGCTCATCGATAGCCGCTTGGCGATCGGAGATCTCGCCGGCTCGCACCGCAATCTCTTGTAGGCGCTCATCGATCTCGGTGCGACGAGCAAGCTCGGTCGTGTACCGGATTTCAATTATTTGCTGGCAGCGGAGCGCGAGATTGAGTTGTCGCGAGACCTCGCTGGCATAGGCGTCGACGGCATCGATGAAGGCCTGCTCCTCGGCAACGGGCTCTTCCGTTCCGGTCCAGGAGGAGAGCGTGTTCCAGGTCGCGGCCAGCTCGGCGCTGGCGGCGATTTGGTCGTTGCTGAGCCTGCTCACGAGTTCGTCGCCTCGCTGCTCGGCTTCGGCCGCGCCTGCTTCTGCTTGAGATTTCGCGTCTGCAAGCGCATCGAGGCTGTCGAGCTGCCCGTTCAACTCGCTGCGCGTCGTCTCGATCGTCGCCAAGCCTTCGCGTGCTTGCTCGATGCCGTCAAGCGCTGCAGCACGCTGCTCATCGATGGTTGCCTGGGCGTCGTTCAGCTCGCTGAGGGCGTTGGCACGCTGCGTGTCGAGTTCCTGTTGTCCGGCGAGTGCGTCGGCGAGGCTCTCGTCAATCGTTGCCTGCCCATCGATGAGCTCCTGCTCGGCATCGGCAAGCTGCTGGCGAGCGTCGGCTTCGCTTACGGCGATCTCGTCAAGGGCATCCGACTTGATCTTTTCGGTGCGTGCGCGCTCGCGCTGGGGCGCCAGGTCTTCAACACGGCTCTGAACCTCGTCCACGCGTGCCTCATATTCACTCGAATACGAGGAGAGCCCTTCGGTTCTCGAAACGGTGAGGTAGACAACGGTATAGGAGCTTGTATCGGCCACAGCGCTTTCGTCTACGAAGAACGTGTAATCGCTCGAGGTGCTCGCGCGAAACGCGATGGGGCCTTCAGGCTGCGTGATATTGGTCGGGTCGATGACCGCGCCAACGATGGTATACGTGCCGCCGGGAATGAGCGGGTCGTCGGCGGAGCTCTGCTCGTCGTCCGATTCGCCGGAATCCGCTTCGCTTCCGGTGTCTGCGCTCGTGTTGAGGTCGGAAAGTCCTGTGGGGTCTTCTGCAACGGCATCCTCGAAGGTCACGGTGTCGCCGATCGATTTGTTCGCCGTATGCAGGTAGTTTTCCGTGACTGCGATTTCGTTCGGCGCGTCCGGGAGCGAGCCCTCCACCACATACGGTTCGTTGATGCCAGAGCTGAGCAGCGTCTTGAGCATCACGGTCGAGCGGATGCCACCGACTTCGGTGTAGGTTTCGATCTCGTAGCCGCCCTCGGCCACGGCGATGCCTCCGATGCCGGCGAGTTCATCGACGTCGTCCTGGGTGAGACCGAGCGTCGATTGCACCGAGATATCGTAGAGATGCTGGCGTTCGTAGAGCGCCTCGGCCGATTCGCGCAGGTCGAGGCATGAGATGGAGAGTCCGGTGAGCATCGTGGCGCCAAGCGCGCAAATCGCTACGATGGAAAGATAGCGTTTCTTGCTGCCGCCGATCGTGCGCAGGATGTCCTTGGAAAACGCCCTCATCGCTCGCTCCTACCACTCGATGCGCTCGATGGGCGTTGGGTTCGGGTTGAGCTTCATGCCGGTCACGCGGCCGCTCTTGAATCGAATGAGGCGGTCGGCCATGGGGGCGAGGGCAGAGTTGTGCGTGATGATGATGACGGTGATGCCGTCGCGCCGACAGGTATCTTGGAGGAGCTGCAGGATCTGCTTGCCTGTTTGGTAGTCGAGGGCGCCCGTGGGCTCGTCGCAGAGCAGGAGTTTGGGAGCCTTGGCGATAGCGCGAGCGATGGAGACGCGCTGCTGCTCGCCGCCCGAAAGCTGGGCGGGGAAGTTGCCCAGGCGCTTGGCGAGGCCCACCTTGCAGAGGGATTCCTCGGCATCGAGGGCACCGGCGCACACCTGGGCCGCGAGCTCGACGTTTTCGAGCGCAGTGAGGTTGGGAACAAGGTTGTAGAACTGGAACACGAAGCCCACGTCGGTGCGGCGGTACTCCACGAGCTCGCGTTCGGTTGCATGGGTGATGTTGCGACCGTCGACCATGACCGTTCCCGACGTGGCTGTATCCATGCCGCCCAAGATGTTGAGCGCCGTGGTTTTGCCAGCGCCGGACGCGCCGAGAATGACGGCAAGCTCGCCGCGCTCGACAGTGAAGTTCGCGCCATCAAGCGCGTTGATCTGCGACTCGCCCGCGCCGTATGTTTTAACGACGTTGTTGAACTCGATGTATGCCATGGGCCCGCCTAGCTATGTCGTGCCGCGATATTACTCGACAGCATGTTGTCTAAATGTAGTATAGTGGCAGCGTAGGGGGAAGGCGAGGAATGCTCGACACATGGAAACGAATTGTCGAGCGATGGGGGCCGTCATGAGAAAGCAGCCGCAGGTGACCGAACAGACGCGGGCGAATCTTATGCAGGCGTTTTGGGATCTTTACCTCGAAAAGCCAATTGAGAAGATCACCATCCGGGAGATTACGGATCGCGCGGGCTACAACCGTGCGACGTTCTACCTGTATTACCGTGACGTGTACGATTTGTTCGACCAGCTTGAAGAGAGCATTTTGGGCCAGGTCCGGCAGTTGGTCAACGATCGCCTCCTAGGGGAGGAGACGCTGGACTTTACGCACCATATGGGATTCATCCTTGAGCTTGCCCAGCGATTCGCGACCTACATGCCGAAACTGCTTACGAGCGATCCGTCATTTTCGGCGCGGCTTAAGGTCATCATTGCCCCGCTGCTCGATCGGTTCATCCTGCCGGCGCGCAACCTTTCCGAGGAGGAGCGCTACCTTGTACGTGAGTTCTACACGAGCGGCGTGCTGAGCGCCATCACCGCCTGGATGATGACCGACCCAGCCGAGCGTATGCCCATCGACCGGCTTATTGCGCTTATCGTGAAGGCGGTCGGGCTCTAGCCGGCTTTGGCTGTTCTGGCATGCGGGCGGTGCTGGCCGGGATTGCGCAGCCTGGTCATTCTAGTGCTGGGGCGATGCGGCTGGGAGACGTCGCCGGCCTGCGGAGCTGCCCGGCCGGCTCGCCGTGCCGTGATCAGCTTTCTAGCTTTCGAGCCCTTGCTCCGCCTTGCGAATGATGCTGTCGTAGTTCTCAATCTTATAGTTGAGGCGATCGAGGCCCGCTTGCATCTCGTTGACGCGTTCCTGCACGAGATCGCGCTGCTCTTCAAGGAGCGCCTTGCGTGCGGCGATGGTTGAGTCGCCCTCGGCAAAGAGCTGCATGTACTCGATGAGCGCCTCGATGGATACGTTGGCGCCGCGCATGCACTTGATGAACTGGATGCGCGCGCAATCTGCCTCGCTGTAATCGCGGATGCCGCTCTCGTTGCGTCGTACGTGCTCAAGGAGCCCGATGCGCTCGTAATAGCGCAGGGTGTCTGCGCTGATGTCGTACTTTTTGGAAACTTCCGCAATGCGCATGGTGGTTCTCCTTCTGTTCGCTCACTGTACACCATAGCGCTTGAAGCGAACTCCAAGTCAAGAGGCGCGTTAGGTTGGTCTTCGCGAGGGTTGCGCCGGGCTATTCGGGCGCTTTCGAACATGAAATGTGGCGGTTGGACGTGCTCTTGCAGAGTTCGTTCCACTATTGGGAATATCTTTTTCAAATGCCTGGAGTATTCGCTTACCACGTGAAACGAATCCTGCGGTTTTGTTAGTACGAACGAGCTGTAGCCACGGTTTGTAGAAAAGAAGTTCCCAAAAGTGGAACGAACCTTGTTTGGAGGGCTCGTTCAGCAAAAATGCCCTGTCGCAGAGTGAAATTTGGCGAATGCCTACTCTGTGACAGGGCGATTTTTAGACGCAGGGCGTGGCGGGCGCGTAGCGTCGGCGCGGTGTGCGGCGCGCGCTGCAAAGCGGAGTGGGCGTACTGTGGCCGCGCGAGACGAGGTCGCAGTACGCGATGTGCGTCGCTTACTCGTCTCCGAAGCTGATGCCGAGCGCTTTTGCCTCGCGCACGAGATCGCTTTCGGGGTCGACGTACTTAAGCTTGCCGGCAACATCTTCAAGGGGCACGCGGCACATGTGGCGATCGCGCTGCGCGACCATGAAGCCGAACTCGCCTTCGAGGCAGCCGAGCGCCGCCTCCACGCCGCACTGCGTGGCGAAGATGCGGTCCTGAGCATCGGGGATGCCGCCGCGCTGGGTATGGCCGGGGATGGCAACGCGGGTCTCGCGTCCGGTCTTCGACTCAATCTCCTTAGCGATGTCGTACACGATCGACGGGCTCGTGCGAGCCGCTACCTTCTTCTTATATTCCTTCTTGGACAACGCGGCGTCCTCTTTGGAGATGGCGCCCTCCGCCACCGCGATGATGGTGAAACGGCTGCCCGTTTCCATGCGCTTTTCGATGGTTTTGATCACATTGTCCATGCTGTACGGAATCTCGGGAATCAAGATTACGTCTGCACCGCCGGCAACGCCCGCGTACAGCGGGATCCAGCCGACTTTGTGGCCCATGATCTCGATCACGAATACGCGGCCATGCGAGCTTGCGGTGGTGTGAATGTCATCGATGCATTTGGTGGCGATCTCCACGGCGCTCGTGAAACCGAACGTCATCTCGGTGCCCCAGGTGTCGTTGTCGATGGTCTTGGGCAGTGCGATAACGTTGAGGCCCTCCTGCGATAGGCGGTTTGCCGTCTTGGTGGAGCCGTTTCCGCCCAGCATGAAGAGGCAATCGAGGTTGAGGTCGTGATAGGTCTGCTTCATGGCGGGAACCTTCTCCACGCCGTCGGCCTCGGGTGTGTCGATGCGCTTGAACGGCGTGCGGCTCGTTCCCAGGATGGTGCCGCCGCGCGTGAGAATGCCGCTGAAGTCGTGGGCATCCATCTTGCGATAGCGCCGATAGATCATGCCCTGGTAGCCGTCCTCAAAACCGTAGATCTCAACGGGCTCAGAGCTCTTGTTGATGAGCGTCTTGACGATGCCGCGCATGGTGGCGTTGAGGGCCTGGCAATCGCCGCCACTGGTGAGCAAGCCAATTCGAAGTGTCATGATGATCCCCTTCCCCGGAGTGATGCATGCGTTAAGTGTACTCCGAGTGAGTCATATTGGGACGGGGTTGTTTTGACGCAGCCATATTGGAATGTGGACGGCGCGCCTTATAGGGGAGGTGCAGTGCAATGAGCCAAGGTTGCCCTGTCCTGAGTCAAAACGGAACCGTCCCAATATGACCGGCGGGGTGCGGATGAGTCAAAACGGACCCGTCCCAAAATGACTCAAAATGGTTTACGCGTCTGTCCAATAGCCCTGCCGAAGCTCTTGCCGATCGCGGCATCCGGTCTTGCGCAGGATGTTGTGAATGTGCACCTTAACCGTGTTGAGCGAAAGCGAGAGGGCCGAAGCGATGTTCTGGTTGTCCATGCCGCCCAATACCATGCGCAGCACTTCTTGCTCGCGCGGAGAAAGCTTATGGCGCTTGGCGTAAAGCGGCAGATGCGCCTCTACAAAGTCTTCCTGCTGCTCCGTTTGTCGCTGCGGAGGGTTTTCGAACCTCAGCGAAAGGCTTATGAGCGCGCTGCGGCACGCAACGAGCATGCAGCAGAGCATGAGAGCGTTCTCCGAGTAATTGCGCTCGGGCGCGACGGCGCGCAAATCCATGATGAAGCTCGTGGGATTCGGGCCTAGGAAAAACGCCGCGTCTTCAATGACCATGCCGGCTCCGAGCGCCCAGAGCACGAGATAGATCCATTTGGCGCGTGCGATGCGCTTTCGCTCGAAATCGTCGCGAGTAAAGACGTAGCGTGCTCCTGCATACAACAGCATCCAAGCAAGGAAAACCGCGCGCGGTGTATAGAAGATGAACCGCGCCAGGTTGTCGTCTTCCGGCAGCGGAACGATGAGGGCGATGATGCTCACCGCGATGAACGCCAGGCACGGGATGACTCGAATCTTCAAGCTGCTATGTCCGAGGTATTCGCAGATAACGAGCCAGAACGTTGACATGAAGCCGACGCCGGAGACGATGGTGGCGATCGAGCGCACCGCGATATAGAGCTGGTCGTGCCACATATGTCCGAAGCCGACGATGTTGTCTTGGAAAACCCAGGCAACGTCGAAGAAGTAGAAAAAGAATCCCACGGCGCTCAGCAGGAAGAGCTGTCGGCGTGATACCAAGTACGCCGAGAGGCACACGGCAGACGCCAGGATGGAGGCGAGCAGCACGAAGAGCGTGAAATGGAGAACGACGAAGTCCATAGCTGCACCCCCTAGATGCTTTGAAACGCGATACCTGCCGGCACGCCAACGCCACGCGTGGCCATGTCGTTCAGGTTATTCATCATAGAGAACTTTTCATGCAAGATGGCTGCGTTCTCTGCGAGCGGTCGGGCGTGGAGGCTGGGCGGAGATAATGAGTCTTTGCCGATATACCTGCGGTTTATTGTGGTTTAGGGTCCTTCTGCGCAAAGCTAGAACTCAATTACGTCCCTTGCTACATCTTGCTTAGCCCTTTTCGCATGCATCCAGCTCGCCGTAGATTCGTGCCGAGGCGGAAGGCGCGGTGCCGTGCCGGCTGTACGGGGTTAGCGCTTCCCCATCGCCTTCTCGCCTCGTTGGCTGTAAGGGCTGTTCTGCAAAACCTGATCTGTGGGCCGTGCCGAGCAGCTTGGTCGATAGGGGCGCATGAAGCGCGCCGGAAGTCCAGGGAGGGGCGATATCTATGGAAGAAGCTACTGTTAAACAGGAAGTCGGGCGCAAGGGCATTGGGCTTTTCGGGCTCATCGGTATGGTGGTGAGCTCGTGTATCGGATCGGGCGCGTTCGCCATCACCGGCCAGTTGTCGCAGGTCGCTTCGCCCGGAGCGGCGCTCATCGCATGGCTCATCGTAGGCGTGGGCTTTTTGGCTCTGGCGCTCTCGCTCAATAACCTTGGGGCTCGTCGTCCCGATCTGCCGGGTATTTTCTCGTATGCGCAAGAGGGTTTCGGACCTTTTGCCGGTTTCATCTCCGGCTGGGGCTACTGGCTTTCCGCATGGCTCGGCAACGTTGCCTTCGCAACGATGATGATGTCCACGCTCGGTTACTTCTTCCCAGCGTTCCTTCCGGGAAATACGGTGCCCTGCATCGCCATCGCGTCGGTGGTCATGTGGCTGCTCACCTATTTCGTCATTCGCGGTGTAGAGAGCGCCTCGGTGCTCAACGCGGTCGTGATGGTGTGCAAGGTGGCTTCGCTTGCCGTGTTCATCATCTTCTCGGTGTTAATGTTCAATGCCGGGGTGTTCACTGCTGATTTCTGGGGAACGGTCTATAACAACGCGGTCGCTGCGGGTTCGGCCGGCGCAGATACGGTTGCGCTGGGGGATGTGCCCCAGCAGATTATCAACTGCCTCATCATCATGATGTGGGTGTTCGTTGGCGTCGAAGGCGCTTCGGTTATGTCGTCGCGCGCCGCGTGCAAGAGCGATGTGGGCAAGGCGACGGTCATCGGCCTCATTTGCCTGCTCGCCATCTACATCGGTTGCTCCGTGCTGCCGTATGGCTACATGCCGTATAGCGAGATTGCCATGCTCGATTACCCTGCAATGCTCTATGTCTTCGAGGACATGGCGCCGGGCTGGGGTGGCGCGTTCATCTCGATTGCCATCATCATCTCGATCCTTGGCTCCTGGCTTTCCTTCACGATGCTTCCGGCCGAGACGACGTCCGAGATGGCGGAGGCGAAGCTGCTCCCCGCTTCGTGGGGTGCCCTGAACAAGAAGGGCGCTCCGCAGATGAGCCTTGTTGTGGTGGGAGGCTGCACCCAGGCGTTTATGCTGCTGTTGCTGCTTTCGGCCGATGCCTACGACTTCGCCTATTCCATGTGCACGGTTTCGATCGTTATCACCTGGGCGCTCGCGGCGATGTATCAGGTCAAGCTTTCTGGCGAACGTCATGAGGCGGGGCAGCTCGCCATAGGTTTGGTGGCGTCGGTGTTCCTGGTGGTCGGCGTGCTCTTCAACGGCTGGTCGTTCCTGCTGCTTACCTGCGTGGGCTACATTCCTGGGTTCGTGGTTTACGCTAAGGCGCGTAAGGACCAGGGAGAGGGTCTGGGCCGCGTCGATAAGGTGGGCATCGTGGTGGTCACCGCTTTGGGCGTGCTCTCGCTCGTGTTGCTCGGCATGGGAATCATCAGCTTGTAACCACTGCAATCAACGCAACTGGGCTGCTAGAAAGGATTGAATATGAACATCGCAACCATCGGCGTGGAGGACTGGCTCAACGTTTACGAGAAGAGCGCGACGGTGGATATTGCCCAGTCGACCATCGCGTCGCTCACCATGGACGAGATCTTACGACTCGACGGCACGGACGGAGCCGGCTTCTACGAGCAGCTTGGACGTGAGAAGATGAACTACGGCTGGATCGAGGGCTCGCCCGACTTCAAAGCGGAGGTGGCGAAGCTTTACGAAAACGTCGAGCCTGAGAACATCTTGCAGACGAATGGCGCTACCGGCGCGAACCTTCTCGCCCTTATGACGCTCGTGGAGCCGGGCGACCACGTGATCGCGGAGTATCCAACCTACCAGCCGCTGTACGAGATTCCCCGCACGCTCGGGGCGGATGTGGAGTACTGGCATATTCAGGAGGAGCTTGGCTGGCAGCCGGATATTGCCGAGCTCGAGCGGCTCGTGAGGCCGAATACCAAGCTCATCTGCATCAACAACGCGTCAAATCCGCTTGGCACCGTGCTCTCGCGCGAGACGCTTGAGCGAATTGTCGAGATTGCGCGTTCGGTGGGCGCTTATGTGCTTTCGGACGAGGTGTATCTGCCGCTGGAGGATACGGATTCATTCGTTTCTATGGCCGATCTGTACGACCGCGCCGTGGTGACGAACAGTATTTCCAAGACGTACTCGGTGCCGGCCGCGCGCATTGGCTGGACGGTGTCGAATGCCGAGGTGGCGGACCGGATTCGCACGTACCGCGACTACACGCTCATTTGCGGAGGTGTGTTCAACGACGCTTTGGCGGTCCATGTGCTGCGTAATCGCGAGCGGATTATGGAGCGTAACCGTGCTATTGTTTTAGGCAACCGAGACATTGCGCAGGCTTGGGTAGATGAGGAGCCGCGCGTGCGCTGGGTTTCGCCCAAGGGGGTGTCTACGTCGTACATCCAGTTCGATATCCCTATGGACGACGAGGAGTTCTGCCTGAAGCTTTTGCGCGAGCGCGGCGTGCTGTTGGTGCCGGGTAGCCGGTTCGAGCTGCCCTGCGGCGCGCGTTTGGGCTACTGCGCATCTGAGGAGACGCTTCGTCGTGGCTTGGCGCTGCTTTCGGAGGCGCTGCGCGAATTCGACTGAGTCATTTTGGGACGGGTCCGTTTTGACTCATTCTGTTGCTATCTGAAAACCGCCGTCGGGATCAAACGTCCTGGCGGCGGTTTCTTGTTCGCGTTATGGGGCGGGGACGTCACGCGTGCGGCGGAAGTTCTGTGATGGGGCGGGGCAAGCGCGGGCGACCAGAACAGCCGCGATGAGTCAAAACGGACCCGTCCCAGTATGACCGGCGGGGGTGCGGATGGGTCAAAACGGACCCGTCCCAAAATGACTCAAAATGACCTTACAGCAAGCTGGTGATGTCGCGGACGATTCCCTCGACGGTGACGCCGTTCTGCTCAAGCAGCTTGCGAGGGTCGAAGCGGTCGTGGAAGTGGTTATCGATGCCGTAGCAGCGAACGCGTGCGTCACGGTCGCTCAGGCGTCGGGCAATCTTTTCACCCCATCCGCCGGCGAGGACGCCGTCTTCCAGCGTGACAACAACGCGGTGCCGATCGGGCAGGGAAGAAATGAGCTCCTCGTCAAATTCCGAGGCGAAGCGCGGGTTGACGAGTGTGGCTTGGATCCCATGCTCAGCAAGGGCAGCTACGACCTGTTCGCCAAGCTCGAAGAAATCGCCCAAGGCGAGTACAGCAACATCCTGGCCATGCTTCACGACACGGTATGCCGGCTTGGAGAAATCGGGCGCATCGTCAAGATCGGCCACAAGGTCGGGGCGCGAAACGGGTTTGGTCCCCGGCACGCGAATCACGACGGGCAGCTCGCGCTGGCCAAGCGACCAGTCGAGCATAAGCAGGTATTCCTCGACGCAGGTTGGGGCGAACGCGCGCAGGTTGGGCAAGCTCCCCAGCATGGCGAGGTCAAAATAGTTGAGATGCGTTTCGGCTGAAGCGCCGAAGACCGACGCGCCGATGTCGAGAATGGTAGCCGGCGCACAGTTGAGGCAGAGATCGTGCCAGAGCTCGTCATAAGAGCGCTGCAGGAATGCGCCATAGACGCCGAACACCGGCGAGGCGCCTGCCGCGGCGAGCGACGTGATGAATGTGACTGCATGCTCCTCGGCGATGCCGACGTCCACGAACTGCTGCCCGGCTTGGGCGCGGCGCTCCTGGGTGAAGCCCATGACATAGGGCATGCCCGCCGTCACGCCAACAACGCGCGGGTCGCGCTTCATGGCCTCGAGCAGGTGTGCGCCGGTGATATCGGCATAGGTGCCCTCCGGGACATCGCCCGAGATGAGCGTATGCTTGAGGCCCGATTCGATGTCGAAGGAGCCAACATGGTGCCAAACCTCGGGCGCACGCTCCGCGGGATCATAGCCGGCACCTTTGGTGGTGTGGACATGCAGCACCACGGGATGGTCGATGCCGCGAAGCGCTTCGAGCGCCTCGACCAGGGAACCAACATCGTTCCCCTCTTCGAGGTAGCGATAATCGAACCCCATCGCGCGGAAGATGTTGTTCGAGGCAGTTCCGCCCGAGATGCGCAGGCGCGCCAGGCAGCCGTAGATTCCGCCATGGTTTTCGGCGATTGACTGGTCGTTGTCATTAACCACGATAACGATGCCGCTGTTCAAAACGGCGGCGTTGTCGAGCCCCTCGAATGCGAGCCCGCCCGAGAGCGAGCCGTCGCCAATTACGGCGACGACATCGTAGCGCTCGCCGGCAAGGTCGCGCGCCTTGGCTAGGCCGCACGCCAAGCTGATGGAGGTCGAGGTGTGGCCCATCGAGAAGAAGTCGTGCTCTGACTCGTGCGGATTGGAGAACCCGGAGACCTCGCCGTAATGCGCGGGGTCGGTGAACGCCGCAGCGCGCCCGGTAAGTACCTTGTGGGCATAGCTCTGATGCGAAACGTCAAAGATGATCTTGTCGCGCGGCGAATCGAAGACGCGGTGCAGCGCGACGGTGAGCTCAACGACTCCGAGATTGGGGGCGAGGTGGCCGCCAACAGCAGCTGCATTTTCGAGGATGGCGCGGCGAACTTCGTCGCATAGCTGGGGGAGCGCCGTGGCATCGAGTGCCTTCACGTCCCGTGGTGATGCGATGTGTTCGAGAAGCATGACGCGCGCGCTCCGTACCGTCCGATGCGAAACGCCCCCTCTGGTCGTTTCGAGGACATTTAGTTTCTCACATTCTGCTGAGGGATGTGTGAACGCTCTGCGAACGGCGCGGGCGAAAAATGTGGAGGGCCGACGCTACCTGGGGCAAGTGAGGGTGATGGACAGCGAGCGCGGCGCGGCATCGCTCAGGTGCGCGGTGAGCTCCATGCCCATGGCATGGGCAAGGTTGGCCGAGACGGCGAGCCCAAGGCCGCTTCCGGCGGCGTGACGGGCGGAGTCGGCCTGGTAGAAGCGGTCGAAGAGCCGCGCAGTATCGATGCTGGCCGTGCTCGCTACCGGGTTCTCGACCGTGACGGCGGTCTCTCCTCGGCTCGTGAGCTGCACGAGGACCCTCGGCGCGCCCGAGCCGTGGCGCACGGCGTTGGTAACGAGATTCTCCAGGATGCGGGCGAGGGCATCAGGATCGGCCAGGACGACGAGGTCTCGCCCCGGGGCTTCGTCCGGCATGCAGAGTTCCGGCTCCCAGCCTCGTTTTTCGAATTCAGGGTAATGGCCTACCAGCACGCGTTCGATAAGCGGGCGAAGCGCGACGGGCTGCATGTTGAGCGTAAGGTCGGGGTCGGTGGACTTGGTGTAGGCGAAGAGCTCGTCGAGCAAAGCCGTCGTGCTGTCGATGCGGGAGGTCGCGGCCGCAAGGTGGAGCTGGCGAGTGCTGGCATCGGTCTCGTCGTAGGCAAGCTGGAGATACCCTTTGGCGCCGGTGAGCGGCGTGCGAATGTCATGCGAGAGTGCCGAGAGGTCGCGCTGGAACTCATCTTGGTGACGCTGCGCGTTGACTCGCTCCCGTGAGGAACGGTCGAGCTCGGTGTTCACGGCGTCGGCGAGGTCGCGGATGCCGGGCACGCCCACCGCGGTGGTGGCACGGGCGTTGCTGCGCGGTTCGCGCGTTTGCAGGAACCGGGCGATGCGTCGGAGCTCGGTGGCGTAGGTCGCCATGGTGATGAGGGCACCTAGAGCGATGCCGAGCACGAGCAGGGCGGCGGCGAGCATGGCACTCCTTTCCTACATTGGACGTCTGAACCTCGTTCACGATTGTAGCGTGGCGCCCGGAATGGTTCGCCGACACCCGGTGTCTACGCGTCAGATGAAACGCCAACACCCGGTGTCCACGAACCACCCACGGGGCAAGTGGTTCGCCAACACCCGGTGCCGGCGAACCACGGGCGAACCATGTTGCAGGTTAGATGTCGCGCTTGCGGCCGATGGCAAGGACGAGGGCGCTGGCGGCGGCGATCCACAGCGCAGGCGCAACGATCGCTTGCGTGATGCCCGCACCCGGCAGCGCGGCGCCGAGTGCGCCCCAGCCCGCGGCCATCGACGATGCGCCACCAGCGAAAAGCCAGTTGGTCAAGTTGGAGGGTATCCAGCACACAAGCTCGCTGAGCACATCGGCAACGCCCATGAGTCCGGGCGCATACGCCTGGATGAGGCCGGATGCAAGCGAAAACGTCTCGGGAACGATCGCGCTGCAGAGCATGAACGAGCCGATGTAGCTCATGGGGACGATACGCGTAGCGTAGACGAGGATGAGCGAGAGCACGGCAAGCGCCCAGACGTTCATGCACGATGCGGCCGCCCAAGCGATGAAGGCCAGCGGGTCATCCATCGTCTCGAAGCGCATGCCGAATACGGCTCCCAGCGCAAGGGTGATGAGGCTCAGCGAGGCGAACACGATGACCGTTACGACGCCGGCGAACACGATGCGCTCCGCAAAGTAGGAGAGGCGCCCGGTGCGGGCAGGCACGAGGCTGCGCACGAAGCCCTCCTTGAAGTCGGCGAGGCAGTGTTCAACCACGAAAAAGCAGACGAACAACGGTATGAGGCTGCCGAGCATGGAGCCAAGCATAGTGCTTGGGGCAGAGAATACCGTGAAGCTGCGAATCATATCGCCGGATGGATCGAACATGAGGAACGAACCGAACAGCAAGGCATATACTGCCAAGCAGACGCCGAGGTACTGCCAGAGGGCTCCGCGCAGGCCGTGGACGCGGGTGATGCGGTAGAGGTCGGCTTTCAGAAGGTTCAACATAGGGGGCTCCTTCCATGGGGAGCACGGCCCAATAGGGGCACGTGCTCTTGTGAGGGGTGGGTTTCGGGGTTGCTTTCAGGTGCGCCGGGGCCCTTGCTGCTGCGCGCGAGCTCGCTGCTGGCAGCGCCTCGGCTCTTTCGGCTGCTGGCTGGCTCGCTAGCGCCGGCGCCCCGAGGAAAGCAGATACGCGATGGCGCCGATGAGGATGGTGTCGAGGATGAGGCCTCCCATGGTCTACCTCCGTGGTTCGATGGTGGGGAGGGCGGCGTTGTCTGCTCCTCCCATGAGTTCCACAAAATACTCTTCGATGTCGCGTTCGAGCACGCTGAGCTCGACGATCGTTTGATTGGCGGCGGAGAGCACGCGAGAAATCTCCTCTGCCCGGGGCGCACCGCTCGCCGACGCGTCGCCCGCTGCGCCGCCAAACGCCGCGGCCGCGTGGCGCGTCCCACCCGCTCCGGCGACCACGATGCCATGGTCCGGCTCAACGCGGAACGTCGCTCCCGCCAGATGCTCCTCGAGGATGGCGAGGCTGCGCGCGGGGTCGGTGGTCTTCACGCGCACCGAGCTCCCGCAGGCGGCATGCAGCTCTTCCTCGGTAAACTCGCGCACCATGCTGCCTTCTCGGATGACGCCGAAGCGCGTTGCCATGCGGTTGAGCTGGTCGAGCACATGGCTTGAGATGACCATGGTCACGCCGCGTTCGTGGTTGAGGCGCATGAGCACGCTGCGCAGCGCGCGGGTTTCTTCTGGATCGATGCCGTTAAACGGCTCGTCGAGGAGTAGCAGGTCGGGCGAGCCCACGAGCGCGAGAGCGAGGCCCAGGCGCTGCTTCATGCCAAGGGAGAACTTCTTCGTCTTGCGCGCGCCGGCGTCTTCAAGTCCCACGAGCTTCAGCAGTTCGGCGCATTGTTCGCGCGGCCTGACAACGCCGATGGAGAGTGCCTTCATCATGAGGTTCTCGAATGCCGAGAAATTCGGCAGCAGGCCCGGCTGCTCGATGAGCGTTCCGATGCGCGAGAAGGCGCTCGAGAACCCGCCGTCCGTGCGCTGCTCGTCAAAGAGCTTGATGCTGCCGGATGTGGGCGTTACGAGTCCAGCGATCATTTTCATGGTGGTGGATTTGCCCGCGCCGTTCTTTCCCACGAAGCCGTAGATATCGCCCTGACCCACGCGCATGTTGAGGCCATCGACGGCGCGCGTTCCGCCGTACGCCTTGGTGAGGCCGTTGATCTGGATGACGTTCATAGCGGTTCCAATCTCTGGGTTTCCGTTTGTTGGCATTAAGTATGGAGGGCGATTCTTCATGAACCTTGAAGCAACCTTTAAGGAAGTCTAAAGCCTGATTCAAAATGCGCCGGGGCATCGTGCGGGCGAGGAGTGGGTTGCCGCGGTCATTTTGGGACGTGTTTCAAACGACTCATTTGGGTCATTTGAAACACGTCCCAAAATGACCGCAAAATGACCCACGGAGTGTCGGCGGTCCCTCAGCCGACGAGCTTGAAGCCCATGCCCCAGACGGTCTTGATGTAATCGGCGGTGCCCGTCGGCTTGAGCTTCGTCCGGATGTTCGAGACGTGCACGTTCACGGTATTCGCGTCCGCTGCATAGGGCTCTCCCCAAGCGCCCTCGAAGAGCTCCTGCTTGGTGAAGACACGGCTCGGGTGGCGCATGAGCATTTCAACGATGTTGAACTCGATGCGGGTGAGATCTACGGGCGTGCCGGCAGCGGTGAAGGTTCGCGCCTCGTGGTCGAGCTCCCATTCACGGAAGCGCAGCGTCGATTTGGCGCCGCTTGCTGCCACGGTATGGCCGCGGTGGCGAAGCTGCACCTCGACGCGTGCTGCAAGCTCGTCGAGATCGAAGGGCTTGGTGAGGTAGTCGTCTGCGCCAAGGCGCAACAGGTCGATCTTGTCCGCCGCGGTGGTGCGGGCCGAGATCACGATAACGGGCACGTCCGCGCCGTTCTCGCGGATGGCCGTCACGAGCTCCTCGCCGGTTGTGCCCGGAAGCATGAGGTCACTGATGATGAGGTCGAAGGGGAATGCCGCACCCATGGCTTTTCCCTCGGCGCGCTCCTTCAGCCCCCGCTCGAGAAGCAGCTTCGCCTCGCTGCCCGAGAACGCCTGCGTACACAGGTAGCCGTCGCGCTCAAGGCGCGTGGCGACGATCTGGTTGATGTCGGCGTCGTCCTCGATGATCAGCACGCGCGTAGCCACGGTGCGCCTCCCTTCTCGCATGACCGCATCAAGTATAACCACCCGGCGAGCTGGTTGCCCCGGCACCCTGTAGCCCGCCGTCCGCAGCCGCGTTACTCGAAGGTGCCTATGAGCACCTCGGCCTCGACGGTCACGTGCGTGAGCCCGCTCCAGTCGATGCGCTCCGTGTCGACGTTGAAGAGCAGGGGCGTCATATGGATGAGCGCTTCGAGCGCGTCGGGACTGATGGGATGCGTGCTCGAGACCGTGTAATGGTTCCGGAGCGTGCAACAGCTGGAGAAATGATTGAGTACGCGCTGGTTGGAGTACGAGCTGTGGACGAGCTGCCCCGCGGCGCGCTCGCGGAGCTCGTGGAGGTGCCGGGTGGTGGGGACGACTTTGATCACAATGCCTCCGGGCGCGAGCACGCGGCGGAGCTCATCATAATTGGCGGGCGAGAACACATCGAGCGCGCAATCGATGCTGCCGTCGAGGATGGGGATCGCGGCGAGGTCGGCGACGAGCCAGGCGATGCCATCATCGGCATCGAGGCCGGCGGCAAGCTGCACCGAATCCTTCGAGATGTCAAAGGCGCAGACCTCGGCTCCGGTTCGCGCGCGCACCGTACGGGCGAAGTAGCCCTCGCCGCATCCGGCATCGAGTACACGGGGCACGCGACGTGCCGTTTCTCCCAAGGAGGCTACCTCACGGCACAGGGCCTCGGCGATCGGCTCGTAGAGGCCGTTTTCGAACACCGTGCGCCGCAGGTGAAACGACTCGCGGTCATACCGAGCGGGCTTCTTGCTCCCGCGCAGCAGGTTCACATATCCCTGGCGGGCAAGGTCGAAGCGATGACCCGCCTCACAGGCAAGCGAGGTGCCGTGGAGCTCGAGCGGCAGGCGGCATACCGGGCAGGCGAGAAGTGTGTTGCACCGCAGGAATCGTGCGCGCTTCCGTTCGTCCATGTGATGCCTTCCGGTCGATGGTGTTCGATGCTTCGTGCCTGTCAGCGATTATAGTGCAGGGCGCGTATTCGCCTCATGGTAGCGGGACCAACGGGAAGCCCCGCGCGGCGGAGCCCGACGAAGCGCTGCAGCTCACCGAAGCCCCGGAGCCCGACGAAGCCCGGAGCCCGACGGATCCCTGCAGCTTGCCGAACCCCCTAGCGCGCCGCTATCCCCATCGTTCGCGGATGCTCTGCAAGAAGACGTTCGCGGCGGGGGAGAAGCTTTGGTAGCGTTTCCATCCGATGGAAACGTCGGCGGTGAGCGGAGGGTCGAGCGGGCGGAACGCGAGCTCGCTCGTGGGGGAGGTGGCGGCGATGCCCTCGAGGCCGAGCACGTAGCCAACGCCTCCGCGCGCGAGAAGGGCAGCGTTGTACAGCAGGTTGTACGTCGCCACGACATCGAGATCTTCCAGGTCGCGTTTGAACCAGCGGCTCATTCCGTTTCCGGCTTGCTGGGATAGGATGATGGGCTTCCCTATGAGGTCTTCGGGCGCGATTCGCTCGCGCGCCGCTAGCGGATCATCTTGGCGCATGAGCACGCCCCAGGCGTTTTGCGCAGGTAGCGGGAGCGATTCGAAGCGTCCCAGGTCCGTCGGGCCCAGGAAGAGACCGAAGTCGATGCGCCCGGTCTCGAGGCGCTCGCTCACGTCCACGGCGTTGCCGCTGTACAGGCTGAATGTCATGAGCGGATAGGTGTTCTGCAGCTCGGAGATGGTATCGGCAACGAGCGACATGGCCGGGGTCTCTCCGCCGCCGATGCGCACCTCGCCGGCAAGCGTGTTGGGCGATGTGCGAAATTCCCGCTCCGTGCGGTCGACGAGGTCGACGATCTCCTCCGCACGGCTCCTCAAGCGTATGCCCTCTTCGGTGAGCTCGATCCGTCGCTTGCCCCGTTCGAACAGCGTGCATCCGAGCTCGTGCTCGAGTTCCTGCATCTGGCGTGAGAGCGTGGGCTGTGAAAGGTGGAGCACGTTGGCCGCTCCGGAGATGGTCCCCTCGCGGGCAATCATGAGAAAGTAGCTCAGGGCGCGAAGTTCCACTGGTTGGCCTCCGTTCAAGAGGTGGTGCCGACGCTCGATGTGCGCTTGCGCGCGTTTGCCGATAGCGCCCGACGTGCGCTTGTATGCACCTGACTGCGATGTGCCCTGCATGCACCTGTCCGCGATGCGCGCCCGCATGCGCTTGGTCGATAGTATCATACGTTTACCGAATAATAGCCAATGCAATATAAGTATTTTACATGTTATGTCCTGCGCCCTAGGATGACCCCTGAAAGGAGAGGATGAGATGGGCGAGTTGACCGACGATCTGTGCCGCTGTCTTGAGACTGCGCAGTGCGATGCCGCGCTGGCGGCGCGCGCGGCGTGCGCGTGCGAGGAAGGGCGCCTCCGCGAAGCGAAGCGCGTGCTCCTAAACCAACGCCAGCAGTTGCTCGACGATGTGCACAACAAACAGCGAAGCATCGACGAGATCGATCACGTGCTGCACCGCATGGGCCGCGTTGATACGCCGCCGGTGGCGCGGCCAGCAGCGCGGCCGGCGCCGCCGC
>ENA-OPRS01000098-OPRS01000098.1-human-gut-metagenome-genome-assembly--contig:-NODE-98-length-65505-cov-2.952850_pt1 | contig 65505 bp, 60 predicted proteins | sample MGYA00241795_ERZ501881 | MGnify/ENA primary metagenome ERZ501881 (study PRJEB25962, sample SAMEA2042440) | human gut metagenome | biome: human gut; feature: human-associated habitat; material: faeces... | reverse complement strand
GCTTTGACGCCTGTGTTGCTGGCTCTGGGGCTCAAGGATTTCAGTGTGGCACCGGTGGCGGTTTTGCCTTTGCGGAAAGCGATTTCCCTGTGGACCATGGAAGAGGCCAAAGAGGTGACAGAAAAAGCCATGGCACTGGAGACGGAACAGGAAGTTTGCGAATATTTGAAAGAGCAGGAGAGAAAGTGAAGTTCCGGGGAGTCGTCTCCATGAGGTGTCCGAATCTGTTTTGGCCTTGTCTTTGGAAGAGGCCTGTGGTATAATCTTTCAGAAAAAAGCCAGGTTATTCTTCAGGATAGCCAAATCGGAATCGGGAAAGAAAGTGGGGAAACTCCGTGAAAGGTAAATTCGGCGACAAGTTGATGCTCCGCCGGGTAGGCGTCATGTTTTTAGGGATCTTGATCATGGGGGTTGGGATCGGTCTATTCAAAGTATCGCTGATGGGCAATGATCCTTCCAGTGCCCTTGGCATTGCAGTAGGCGATTGGGTAGGCATTGATTTTTCCATCAGTATCATTGTGATGAACTGTCTTTACTTTGTGGTGGAATTGATTTTTGGCCGCAAGATGATCGGGATCGGCACGTTTGTCAACTGGTTTTTTGTGGGGCCTATTGCATCGTTTTTTGAGAAGATGTTCCTGCAGTTCTTTGGATCGCCGGAAACGTTTCCGGAAAAACTGCTGATTATGGTGGTGGGGATCCTGATTTTAAGTTTCTCCTGTGCGTTGTACCAGACGGCAGATGTGGGAATTTCCCCTTATGATTCCCTTTCTCTGCTGATGGCGCAGCATCCTCGGTTCAAATACTTTTGGTGCCGCATTTTCACGGACTCCGTGTGTGTCATCATTGCTTTTCTGTTGGGCGGTTTAATTGGACTGGGTACCTTGGTGTGTGCCTTGGGGATCGGTCCCTTTGTGGCGTTCTTTACCAAGCATGTGGCCATGGCCATGGTATACGGAAAGAATCACATGCCCCAGCAGGAAAAGGCTTAAGAAACTTTTCTACACAGAGGCTCTTAAAAACCGAAAGCGCTTTTGCTTTCGGTTTTTTTGCGGGAGCTTTCCGAATCATCCCCGTTGACAAAGAAGCTCTGATCCCGTATAATAATTTTGCTATTTTTTCCAAAGGGTTTTAGCCGGCAGGAAGCCGGGAACATTGGCAGAAGCCGTGGCCCCTGGATCCTTCGGGAGATTGGAAAACGGGGCAAAAAAACGACGAACATGGGATACCAGGAAGGTGTCCGCTTTCAGAAGAAAGCGGGCGCCTTTTTTGTTTGAGAGGAGAAGGTATGAAACGTCTGATTGGGTTATTGTTGAGCGGAATGCTGCTGTTGGGACTGTTTACTGGCTGCGGGACGGAGGAACAGACATCTTCCCAGCCGAGCTCCCAGACCGAAGAAAAGGATTCCGTGGTGATCGCCATGGGACCCACCTCCGAACCGGAAGCGGGGTTCGATCCAGCTTTCGGCTGGGGGGCAGGGGAACATGTTCACGAGCCCTTAATCCAGAGCACCTTAACGGTGACCAATCCGGATTTGACCATTGGGTTCGATCTGGCCACCTCCTGTGAGGCCAGTGAAGACGGGATGACCTGGACGGTGACCATTCGGGACGATGTATTTTTTACCGATGGGGAGCCATTGACAGCGGAAGATGTGGCCTTCACCTACAACACGGTGAAGGAGACCAGTTCGGTGAACGATTTTACCATGTTGGACTATGCGGAAGCCACAGATGAAAAAACGGTGGTATTTCACATGACTAGGGCATTTTCCATCTGGCCCTATACCATGGCGGTGGTGGGGATTGTTCCGGAACACGCCTATGACAGCGCCACTTATGGGTCTCAGCCTATTGGGTCGGGACGGTACATACTCAAGCAGTGGGATCGGGGACAGCAGGTGATCCTGGAAGCGAATCCCGACTACTATGGGGAAACGCCTAAAATGAAGCAGGTGACCATCCTGTTCATGGAAGAGGACGCGGCGTTTTTAGCGGCTCAGGCGGGTCAGGTGGATTTGGCCTACACGTCGGCCACCTATTCTCAGGAAGCCGTGCCGGGTTACACTTTGGAAGCGTACCAAAGTGTGGACAATCGGGGCTTTAACCTGCCCACGGTTCCGGCGGGAGAAGAAAATGAAAACGGGGTGCCAGTGGGAAACGATTTTACCAGCGACGTGCTGGTGCGTCGGGCGCTGAATGTGGGGATCGACCGACAGGAGATGATTGACAATGTGCTCAACGGATACGGTACCCCTGCCTACAGCGTTTGTGACCAGATGCCCTGGTACAATCCGGAATCCCAGGTAGACTATGATCCCGAGGAAGCGGCAGCCTTGCTGGACGAAGCCGGGTGGCTGATGGGAGAAGATGGGATCCGGGAGAAGGACGGCGTAAAAGCGGAACTGAATTTGCTCTATTCCAATGGAGATTCGGTGCGTCAGGCATTGACGGCGGATTTTGTGAGCCAGCTGGAGGAATTGGGAATTTCCTGCACCATGGAAGGGGTAGGATGGGATACAGCCTATGACCGAGCTTTGTCCACTCCCCTTCTGTGGGGATGGGGAGCCCACAGCCCCATGGAACTGTACAACATCTATCACACCATCGGGGATACGGGCAGCGCCCAGTACTCCCCTTACGCCAACGAAACCGTGGATCGTCTGATGGATGAAGCGTTGGCCTGCGGAGACCTGGAAGAATCCTATCAGCTGTGGCAGCAGGCCCAGTGGAACGGATCCACCGGCGTAACCCAGGAGGGGGATATTCCCTGGGTGTGGCTGGTAAATATTGACCATCTGTATTGGGTACGGGATGGGCTGCAAGTGGCCCAGCAGAAGATCCATCCCCATGGCCACGGATGGTCGGTGGTCAACAATGTGGACCAGTGGAGTTGGGCTTGAGAGACAAAGGGGAAGGGGAACCATCCATGAAAGAAGCGTTGCTCTTTGGAGTAAAAAAATTGTTACGGGCAGCCTTGCTTTTGCTGGGTGTGAGCCTGGGGGCTTTTTTGCTGCTGTGTGCGTCTCCTCTGGACCCGTTGCAAACCAATGTAGGTCAGGTTGCCCTGGGGTCCATGACCCCCGAACAGGTAGAGCGTCTGGAAGCCTATTGGGGGGTAGATCAGCCTCCGGCACAGAGGTATCTGGGGTGGCTGGAAGGGGTTCTCCAGGGTGACTTCGGAACCTCCTTGCTATACCGTCAACCGGTGTTGACCGTCATCGGAGATCGGCTTTCCAGTTCTCTGTGGCTGCTGGTGTTTGCCTGGGTTGTTTCAGGTGTTTTGGGATTGACGTTGGGAATCACCGCGGGGGCATTTCGAGGGAAATGGCCGGACCGGCTGATTCGAACTTACTGCCTGGTCATTTCCAGTACGCCCGTCTTCTGGTTGGCCCTTTTATTGCTTCTCATCTTTTCCGTTTGGCTGGGATGGCTGCCCATCGGTCTATCGGTACCCATTGGGGTAGAAGAGTCCGCCGTAACCTTGGGGGACCGGATTTTGCATGCCATTCTACCGGGACTGACCCTGAGCATCACCGGGGTGGCCAATATTGCCCTGCATACAAGGGAAAAGCTGGTGGATGTACTGGAAAGCGACTATGTGCTGTTTGCCAGGGCCCGGGGAGAAAGCGGACGTTCTCTTGTGTTGCGCCACGGGCTGCGGGGAGTGGCATTGCCTGCCCTGACTTTGCAATTCGGTTCCGTGGGAGAGATCATCGGAGGCTCCGTGTTGGTGGAGCAGGTGTTTTCCTATCCGGGCTTGGGACAGGCTGCGGTCACGGCGGGACTGGGCAGTGATCTGCCGCTGTTGCTGGGGATTACCGTGATCACCTCCGCTTTGGTGTTTGCTGGAAACCTGGCGGCGGACCTGCTGTATGGCGTAGTGGATCCCCGTATTCGGAGAGGGGGAAGCAGAGGATGAGACAAAACAATAACCGGGTGATGACCCTCTGTTTCCTTTTGGGGGTCATCGCGGTGCTGGCCGCGGTGACCGTTTCAGGGATGGTGCTGGAGGAAAGGGCCATGGTGACAGATTTTTCCCAAAAGAACCTTGCCCCCAGCGGAAGCTTCCTTTTTGGTACAGACTGGATGGGACGGGATATGTTGGCTCGAACCCTCTCTGGACTTTCCCTAAGTATCCGCATCGGGCTTTTGACGGCGGTAGTCAGCGCGGGAATTGCCCTGGCTCTAGGGGCGGCAGCCCTGTTTGGGGGCTGGGTGGATAGCGTGATTTCCTGGACCATCGATCTGGTGATGGGCATTCCCCATATCCTACTGGTGATTTTGCTTTCCATCGCCTGCGGCCGGGGCTTTTGGGGCGTAGTGGTAGGGGTATCCCTGAGCCATTGGACTTCCTTGGCCCGGGTGGTCCGCGGCGAGGTGATCCAGCTGCGAAGTGCCCCTTACTTACAGGTTGCTGAAAAGCTGGGGGTATCCCGGTGGAAGCGGGTTCGTCTTCATGTACTGCCCCATTTGGTGCCCCAATTTTTGACAGGGCTCATTTTGCTGTTCCCCCACGCGATCCTTCACGAAGCCAGTGTGACCTTTTTAGGGTTTGGCCTTTCCTCGGAGCAGCCGGCGGTAGGGGTGATCCTTTCCGAGAGCATGCGCTACCTGACTACGGGAAAATGGTGGTTGGCGCTGTTTCCCGGGGCGGCGTTGGTGCTGGTGGTGGTGCTGTTTGCGCTGCTGGGGGAACGGGTCAGGCGTCTGGTGGACCCGTTCAGTGTCCATCAATGAGCGTGGAAGTTGTCACAAATTTTACCGTGAACGGGAGGAAAAGAGTATGGCACCACTGTTACAGATTGAACACCTTTCCCTTTCCTTTACCCAATATGCCAGAGGAATCCGGCGGCGGGAACTTCCTGTCATCCGGGATCTGAGCCTGACGGTGGAAGCAGGTCAGGTGGTGGCGGTAGTGGGGGCCAGCGGTTCGGGAAAAAGCCTGTTGGCACATGGAATTCTGGGCCTTTTACCCTACAACAGCCATCAGACGGGTGCCATCCTCTATGAGGGATCCCCTTTGACGCCCCGGCGGATCCAGGCACTCCGGGGGAAGGAAATTGCGTTGGTTCCCCAAGGGGTCACCTATCTGGATCCTCTCATGAAGGTAGGGGCTCAGCTTTGCCGGGGAAAAGGCGGTTCAGTTCAGCGTGGGAAAGCAAGAAAGGCCTTGGGACGCTATGGGTTGGGTCCGGAAACGGAGGATCTGTATCCCTTCCAGCTTTCCGGAGGCATGGCGCGGCGGGTGCTGATGGCCTCTGCGGTGATGGATCGTCCCCGGCTGCTCATTGCCGATGAACCCACTCCCGGATTGGATGTGCAGGCCGCGAAACGGTTGCTCTCCCATTTTCGGGAATTGGCGCAGGAGGGGACTGGTGTGTTGTTTATCACCCACGACCTGGAATTGGCCTTGGAGGTGGCGGATCGAATTGCCGTTTTTTATGGGGGTGAGACCATCGAAGAAGGGGCGGCGTCGGACTTTCCCCAGGGAAATTTACGCCATCCTTTTACCAAGGCTCTGTGGAGAGCGCTTCCCCAGGGAGAATTTGCCCCGCTTCCGGGAGCCCAGCCTTATCCGGGAGAACGGGAAGAGGGTTGTCCCTTTCTGGACCAATGTCCCCATTCTAAAGAACGGTGCGCCCGAGAGAAGGAGATCCCCTTACAGCCTTTTCGTCAGGGAAAGGTGCGCTGCCTATACCCGGAAGCCTGTTTTGAGTCAACGGGCGAAGGCTCCCGCGTTCCAGGAGGAAAACCATGATATTAGAAGCCAAAGATTTAACTTTTTTCTATCCAGGGGGCAAACGGCCTGTTCTGGAGGGCATTCAATTGCAGATAGCTTCCGGAGAGCGAGTAGGGCTGTTTGGACCCAGTGGAAGAGGGAAGACGACCCTTTGTAAGCTGTTGGCAGGCTACGATGTGCCCAAACGGGGGCAAGTGCTGCTGGATGGATCCCCTTTAAAGAAATATCCCAATCCCTGTCCGGTGCAGATGATCTGGCAACATCCGGAAACGGTGGTGGATCCTCTGTTGCCTTTAGGGGTTTCCCTGGGGGAAGGGGGACAACCGGACCCGGCTTTGCTGGAAGCCTTGCACATTCGGAAAGGCTGGTTATCCCGGTACCCTGGGGAACTTTCTGGCGGAGAGCTTCAACGGTTTTGTTTGGCTCGAGCTCTGCATTCTGGAGTAAAGTTTCTCTTATGCGACGAGATGACCGCCATGTTGGACCTGGTGACTCAGGCCCAGATCTGGGAATTTCTGCTCAAGGAAGGGGAGCGGCGAAACTTAGGATTCTTGATTATTTCCCATCAGGAAGCTTTGCTGCACCGTGTATGTACCCGGATCGAGACCTTGCCCACAGAATAGGCTCTCAAAACATGACGGTCTATTGAAAAAAGTCCTCTCAGCGGCCAGTGCAGTGGCAGCCGAGAGGGCTTTTTCAATTCTTGGAGGCAGTAAGGTTTTGTAAAGAAGCTTTTCCGTGGCGGAGAAAAGCCCGGGCAGCCAGGGAGAAGGCCTGTGTCCGTTTCCAGACCAATACGGATCTTCCCTGCAGTTGGGGGGAAAGGGGCAAAAAACGCAGACCATCAAAATGGGATTCCAATTTCATGGTGACCACACAGCTGCCAGGCAATTCCCGAACCAGCATCGCCTTATTATATTGCAGATTTCCGCTGCCCACCACGTTGAGACGATCCCAATAAGGACCGAACCAATGGGCCAGTTGATCCTGGACAATTTCCCGTTGGGGGAGCAATAGAGGAACTTGGGCCAGATCTTCCGGAGTGACTGCATTTTGCGCGGCCAAAGGGGAATCTTCCCGCACCAAGGCCCCCCACTGTTCCTGGAGAGGAAGCCGGAGAAATTCATATTTGGTGATATCTACAGGCTCCGTCAAAAGCCCTACGTCCAAAAGTCCCCGTTCGATCCGTTCCTTAATGCTGTCTGCATCGCCGCTATAGAGTTCAAACTGGACCAGAGGATATTGCTTCCGAAAGCTTGCGATGAGCTGGGCCAGGAAACGGGAGCTTTGAAATTCTCCGCTGCCGATGGAGATTTTTCCCGAGAGCATTCCTTCTCGTTGCCGCAGATCCTCCCGGGTTTTTTCCGAAAGGGATACAATTTCTTCTGCCCGGCGGCGCAGGAGCAGTCCTTCTTCCGTCAAGAGAATGCGATGTTTTCCTCGGTGGAAGAGTTTGACACCCAATTCTTCTTCCAGCTGCATCAATTGCCGGGAGAGGGTAGGCTGGGTCACATGGAGCAGATTGGCGGCACGGGTGATATTTTCTTCCCGGGCAACCATCAAAAAATATTTTAAAACACGAATTTCCAAAAGATCACCTTCTGCATGGGTAACAAACGGATTTCCCATCCTCCGGAGAAAATAAAGATACCCGGGAAGGAATGGGGAAAGGAATTCTTCTGTGGAATATTATACCATAATTTGGAGGAGAAACAATACGCAGAAGGCTTTTGTAGAGGTGTAAAATGCTTTGAGAGAATGGGATGTCTCAGGGAGAGGGGAGAAGGAGGCAGGGTTGAAAAGCCAGGCCACATGTGATAAAATGACCACAACTCCCCGGTGCAATTGCCAGGGATAAACTCGGCTATGGAAGGAATAGGTGTAATGGCGAACGAAATCTATTTGCAAGGCGCTGGGGAAAGCTTGGATCAAATTGGAGCGCAAAACAATAGAAAGAAGCGGAAAAATTGGTGGATTGAACACCGGATGCAACTTTTGCTGATCTTGGTGGTGTTGATCGGTATCGGGGTGTTATTTTACACCTTGTTTTTCCAGGCAGCGCCAGACTATCGGATTGGGCTCATCACCTCCTACACCATGCCCAGTGAAGCGGTAGACCAGTTGGAAGCCAGGTTTGCTCAATATGGAGAGGATATTAACGAAGACGGCAAGGTGATCGTATCCCTTTCCACTTATTCCATCCCTTCCAGCCTGGATACTCAGCAGCGGGAGAACACTCTGCTGCGTTTGGAAGCGGATATTGCCACCGATGAAGTGCTGATTTTCTTATACAATGAAGACGGATTTGCCCAAGTAGAGGAAGAGATGAAGGGTCTGTTCCAATATTCCGACGGCACGCCGATGGGACAAGATGCCACAGACTTTGAAAACGCTCGGGAGTCTTGGAGCGATTTTGCAGGGTTGGCCCAATTTGAGCCCCAAGCTACCTCAGATGGGCAGTACGATAGCCAGCAGCTGACCACGTTGTTTGATCAGCTTTGGGTTTCCACCCGGACGTCGGAAGGGCGGATTGAGGAAAGCTACTGGGCCAAGGACTATTACGATCAATGTATGGATCTGCTGGAGCGGGTTCGTCAAGGTGAAACTACAACAGCGAAGGAGGAGTAAAGCCATGGGGCCTGTAACGATCCTGGATTCCACACTGCGGGACGGAGCCCAGGGGACTGGGATCACTTTTTCCTTAGAGGACAAATTGGCGGCGGTGCGTTTGCTGGACCGCGTGGGAGTTCAATATGTAGAGGCAGGAAATCCCGGATCCAACCCTAAAGACGAAATCTTTTTCCAGCGGGCGGGGGAGTTGACCTTGAAGCACGCAAAGCTTGTTTCCTTTGGAAGCACCCGCAGGAAGGATACCCGGCCGGAAGAAGATAGTAACCTGCGGGCGATTCTGGCTGCAGGAACCCCTTGTTGTACCATATTCGGAAAATGTTGGAAGCTTCATGTAGATCGGGTTTTGGAGACCAGTTATGAGGAAAACCTGCGGATGATCGAAGAGAGCTGCCGTTTTTTAAAGTCTCATGGCCGGGAAGTGATCTTTGACGCGGAGCATTTTTTCGATGGCTGGAAGGATGACAAGAACTATGCTTGGGAGGCTGTGCAGGCGGCCATCCGTGGAGGAGCGGATATGGTTTGTCTGTGCGACACCAATGGAGGCACTTTTCCGGGAGAGGCGGAACGGATTGTCCGGGAACTGGTCAATCGGGTGACAGTGCCGGTGGCGGTGCACTTCCATGAGGATTGCGGCATGGCCACAGCCAACTCCATTGTGGGGGTGATGGCAGGGGCGTCTCAGGTACAGGGAACCCTGTTGGGATTTGGAGAGCGGTGCGGCAATGCCAATTTAAGCTCTATCATTCCGGACTTGCAGCTGAAACTGGGCATTCCCTGTATTCCCCAGGAGGAGCTGTTGTTCTTGACCCACAGGGCCAGGGAATTGGCATCCATCGCCAATATGGACCTTCCCGCATGGATGCCCTATGTAGGGGAAAACGCATTTGCTCACAAGGCGGGCATGCACGCTGCCGCAGTGCTGAAGCTGCCCCGTTCCTTCGAACATGTAGATCCCAACCTGGTGGGAAACGCCAGGCGGTTTCCTGCCTCGGAAATGTCTGGAAGGGCAGTGGTGTTGGAAAAGGTAAAGCGGATTTTTCCCAGTGTCAAGTTGGATTCCAAAGAAGCCCGGGCGCTGCTGCAAGAACTTAAGGAACTGGAGTCCAGGGGCTATCAGTTTGAGGGGGCAGATGCTTCCTTTGAGCTGCTGGTGCGCAAACGGCTTCATCCGTTCCCGCCCTTTTTTGAATTGTTGTACTACCACATTTACACGGATTACAACGACGGCCAAGACCGAGGTGCCAGCGCGACAGTAAAAGTCCGTGTGGGAGGGGAATTGCAGCTGATGGCGGCAGAGGGAAACGGTCCTGTGAATGCCCTGGACCAGGCTCTGCGCAAGGCGTTGGAAATCTTTTATCCCCAATTGTCCCAGGTCAAATTGACCGACTACAAGGTGCGGGTGCTGGACAGCAAAAGTGCCACGGCAGCAGGAGTACGGGTGTTGATCACTTCCACCGATGGAGAGCGGACCTTTACCACGGTGGGAGTGTCCGGAGACGTGGTGGCCGCCAGCTGGAAGGCCTTGGAAGATTCCATGGAATATTTGCTGTTAAAGGCCAAAGGAAGAACATAAATCGGAAAACACAAGACGAGCCATATCCAAAGGGGGAATCCTGATGGCAATGACTATGACCCAGAAGATTCTGGCCGCACACGCGGGACTGGATCAGGTAGAAGCGGGGCAATTGATTGAAGCCAAGCTGGACCTGGTGCTGGGAAATGATATCACCACGCCGGTAGCAGTGGATGAATTTGAAAAATGCGGGGCAAACTCCGTATTTGACCGGAGCAAGATTGCCTTGGTTCTGGACCACTTTGTGCCCAATAAGGATATCAAGGCGGCTCAGCAGTGCAAACAGGTGCGGGAGTTTGCTCGTGCCCATAAAGTGGAACATTTTTTTGATGTGGGAGAGATGGGCATCGAACATGCCCTGCTGCCGGAAAAGGGTTTGGTAGGTCCTGGAGACTGTGTGATTGGAGCGGATTCCCACACATGTACCTATGGGGCACTGGGAGCCTTTTCTACAGGCGTGGGATCCACAGACATGGCTGCGGCTATGATCTCGGGAAAAGCTTGGTTTAAAGTTCCCTCAGCGATTCAAGTGGTCCTTAAAAATAAACCGGGGAAATATGTGTGCGGCAAGGATGTAATCCTTCACCTGATCGGGCAGATCGGAGTGGACGGTGCCCTGTATCAATCCCTGGAGTTCACCGGGGATGGGATAGGGACCCTGTCCATGGATGACCGGTTCACCATTGCCAATATGGCTATTGAGGCTGGGGCAAAAAATGGGATTTTCCCAGTGGACGAAACGACTCTGGAGTATTGCCGTGCCCACTATCACGGCTCTGTAGACGTGTTCCAGGCAGATCCGGATGCGGTGTATGACCGGGTGATAGAAATTGACTTGGCCGGGTTAAAGCCCACAGTGTCACTGCCTCACTTGCCGGAGAACACCAAGACTATCGACGAAGCGGCGGGCCTTCCCATTCAGCAAAGTGTCATCGGTTCCTGCACCAATGGCCGTATGGAGGATATGCGGATGGCAGCTTCCATCCTGAAAGGGAGAAAGGTGGCCAAAGGAGTCCGCTGCATTGTGATTCCCGCCACCCAGGAGATCTACCTGAATTGCATTCGGGAAGGTTTGGTGGAAATCTTCATCGAAGCTGGGGCAGTATTCAGCACGCCCACTTGTGGTCCCTGTCTGGGAGGATATATGGGTGTCCTGGCGGAAGGAGAGCGGGCGGTGTCCACCACCAACCGGAACTTTGTGGGGCGGATGGGCCATCCCAAATCTGAGGTGGTTTTGGCATCGCCGGCGGTAGCGGCGGCCAGTGCGGTACAGGGCTGTCTCACAGATCCGGCTTCGCTGGAGAGAAAGGAGGGTGACTTATGATCGTAAAAGGTACGGTTCACCGTTACGGAGACGATGTGAATACCGATGTGATTATTCCCGCCCGGTATTTGAATACGGCGTCCCACCAGGAGTTGGCAGCTCACTGCATGGAGGATATCGATCCCACGTTTCCCGCCAAGGTACAGCCGGGAGATCTTGTGGTTGCAGGGAAAAACTTTGGCTGCGGATCTTCCCGGGAACACGCGCCCATTGCCCTGAAGGCCAGTGGAGTGTCGTGTGTCATTGCCGCCACCTTTGCCCGCATTTTTTACCGGAATGCCATCAACATCGGGCTGCCGATTCTGGAATGCCCTCAAGCGGCGGCGGAAATTGGGGGAAGGGATCAGGTCTCCGTGGACTTTGATACGGGCTTGATCACTGATGAAACCACGGGGAAAACCTACCAGGCCCAGCCTTTTCCGCCTTTTATCCAAAGGATCATCCAGGCGGGTGGGCTGCTTGCCTCCCTTTCCGAAAAAGCTGAATAGAATGGATCCCAGGAGAGCGCAGAGCGCTCTCCTTTTTTGTTGGGGAAGAAGAAATCCAGGGGTGGGGTTCGGGAAATATTACGGTATCTTTTTGATAAAAAATGGGAAGGGGGGATTGCATTTTTCCGGCAAACTCTCTATAATATAGCTAAATGGGTCGGCGTGGGACCTGGAATAAGTCCGGCCGATTTTTGATTAAGATTATGGATCAAGAAGGAGTGTTACACATGAAATTAGGTGTACTGACTAACGTCATCGGCGAGACTCCCTTGAAGGACGCTCTGGCTTATTTCAAGTCTCTGGGCATTCAGATGGTCGAGATCGGCTGCGGCGGCTATCCGGGCAAGGATCATTGCGATCCCGGCGTGCTGCTTCATGACGAGGCGAAGTTCCAGGAGTTTGTGGACACCATCAAGGAGTCCGGCCTGGAGATCAGCGCTCTGAGCTGCCATGGCAACCCTGTCCATCCTGTGAAGGAGATTGCCAAGCAGTTTGATGACGATATGCATGATGCTGTCCTGATGGCTGAAAAGCTGGGCATTCATCAGATCAACTGCTTCTCCGGCTGCCCCGGCGACTGCCCCGAGTCCAAGAATCCCAACTGGGTTGTGTGCGCATGGCCCAATGAGTTCCTGGAGGTTCAGGAGTGGCAGTGGAACGAAGTGCTGATTCCCTACTGGAAGAAGTTCGTAGAGTTCGCCAAGGCACATGGCGTCAACAAGATTGCTCTGGAGATGCATCAGGGCTTCTGCGTGTACAACACTTACACTCTTAAGAAGCTGCGTGCAGCGGTAGGTCCCGAAATCGGTGCCAACCTGGATCCCAGCCATTTGATTTGGCAGGGCATGGATCCTATCAAGGTGATCCGCGCTCTGGGCGGCGACGCTATTTTCCATGTACATGCCAAGGATACCAAGATCGATCCCATCAACTCTCCCGTAGATGGCAACCTGGATGCTCGTCCCTATTCTGACGAGATCAATCGTTCCTGGATCTTCCGTTCCATCGGCTACGGTCATGACGAGCTGTTCTGGAAGGACTTTGTCAGCCAGCTGCGCTTGGTGGGCTATGACTATGTGCTGAGCATTGAGCATGAGGACAGCCTGATGAGCAAGAATGAGGGCCTGGTAAAGGCTTGCGACGTGCTCAAGCGGTCCATCACCTTCGAAGACAAGATGACCGACCTTCGTTGGGTATAATGTGCTAAACAAAACGTTTTAATCAGAAACAGAGAAAGGCACCGGAAATTCCGGTGCCTTTTTATATCTCTTCCCAGGAAAAGAGAAAGGGAAAAGAAAAAAGCTTGTCTTCTTTTGAAAACAAGCTTTTGGTGGAGATAAGCGGGATCGAACCGCTGACCTCTTGAATGCCATTCAAGCGCTCTCCCAGCTGAGCTATACCCCCATATTTTTTTGTGTGCCGTTTGTTTTGTGTCACTCACGGCGCTTGATTATAATATCACACCCTTCTGGAAAATGCAACCCTTTTTTCAAAAAAATTTGATTTTTTTCTTTTAGGATTCCTGAGCACGAAATCCGCCCCTTCGCCATACAATGAAAATAAGAAAAGGCTTGGACTGATTAAACGTCGGCAAGTCTGGCAAAACTAGAGGTACAAGAATTGTAACGGAGTGTGAAAACCGTGATTGTACACAGAGGCGAAATCTACTATGCAGATCTCAGTCCGGTGGTAGGATCGGAACAGGGCGGGGTGAGACCCGTGCTCATCGTGCAAAACGACGTGGGGAACAAATTTAGCCCCACCGTCATTGCAGCGGCTATCACCAGCCAAAAAGACAAAGCCCGCCTGCCCACCCACATTGCCGTGGATGCCCAAGGATCCGGGCTGATGAAGGATTCCATTGTGCTGTTGGAACAAGTGAGAACTCTGGATAAACATCGTTTGCGGGAGAAAATGGGCCGGTTGGACCGACAGTCCATGAACCGGGTCGATCACGCGTTGTCCATCAGTTTTGGCCTGAGCTCTACATAGAGGACAGGCCGGCGCCCCCACGGGAATCCGTGGGGGCGTTTTTGATGGAAACATCAGGAAGTTTTCTCCCATTGGCGGACCAGCTGCGTTAAAGCTTCTTTTTCATTGGGGACAAGCCCATCCTGAACCGCGTCGAAAAGTCGGTTCAGCAGTTGTCCCATGGCTGGTCCGGGAGCAATTCCCAATCCTTTTAAATCTTGACCATGGAGGGCGAGATCTCTCACATGCAAGCAGTCTCCCCGTTCCAGAATTGCCCTGGCCCTGCGCCGGCTTTCTTCCACGTCGGGCATACGGCGCTCAAAAACCCCGGGGGCTTTGGCGGACATGTCGGCTTCCATCAACTGAAAAAGGCGAAACACAAACCGTTCCCCCCATGTTCCCAGCAGCTTTCGCAGCGCTTTATCGGTCATAGGCAGGGAGTCTTCGTGGTGATCTACCAGATTTCCGATCCACTGAATCTCCCGGTTGGAGAACCGAAGTCTGGTGAGAATTGCCCTGGCCAGTTTGCCACTTTCGGGCGGATGACCGTAAAAGTGGGCTACCCCATCGGGGGAATAGATCTTTTTACTGGGCTTGCCCACGTCGTGGAGAAGGGCTGCCCATCGCAGATCCGAGGCCGGAAGAATGTGCTCCAAGGCGTGGAGGGTGTGTTCCCAAACGTTATAACAGTGATAGGGCGTCTCCTGTGCACAGGTGGCCATGGGGGCCAATTCCGGTAGCAAAGTGAAGAAAATCTCCCCATAATTCCGCAGAATGTCCGGAGCTTTGTTTCCACAGAGGAGTTTTGTCAGTTCCTCTCGTACCCGTTGGGGAGATAGGCCCAGAAGCAGCTTTTTTTTCTCCCATAGGGCTTGAGCGGTGGACTTTTCCACCTGCAGTCCCAGAGTTGCGGAAAAACGCAGACACCGGAGGATCCGCAGGGCGTCTTCGGAAAAACGACGGGCAGGGTTACCCACACACCGAAGCAGTCCCAGTTGCAGATCCTCTTGTCCCCCGAAAAGGTCCACCAACCCCCGGCTGGGGTGGTAGGCCATGGCATTGACGGTAAAATCCCGCCGGGAAAGGTCATCTTCCAGATGGGTGGAGAAAATCACCTGATCCGGATGGCGTCCGTCGGTGTAAGTTCCCTCCCGGCGGAAGGTGGTGATCTCTACGGGTCTTCCTTTTGGGGGAAGAAGGGTAATGGTTCCGTGGAGGGCACCCACTTCCAGGAGGCGTTCTTCGGGAAAGCAACTCTTTGTCTCCTGAGGGAGAGCGCTGGTAGTTACATCCCAGTCGTAGGGCGTTTTTCCCAGCAGGGAATCCCGGACGCAACCGCCTACACACCAGGCCTCAAAGCCGGCAGATTCCAGGCGGCGAATGATTTCCAGGATTTCCTCGGGGGGACAAATTGGAAAATTTGCTTCCATGATACGGCCTCCTTTCGTAAAAGAGGGGGGAGTTTCCTCTGATCTTCTAACTACCAGTATACCACAAAAAATGCCCATGGGAAAGGCGTGGAGCGCGTTGACAGAGAAGGGGAAAACGTGGTAAGATACAGAACCGAAGGAACGTAAAAATCCCCCAAAAACGAGGAGAGATGGATATGGCATTGCTGGAGCAGTGGAAAAAATATGCAGAAGAGCAGCAGCAGGGTCCCAAGGGTGCTCGGTTCTGGCAGGAATATTTTCAGCGGGAGACCGAAATCTACAAGCAGATCCTGGAAAGCGAACCGGAGAACAACACGGTAAAGGGCTACGCGGAGCAGTTTGGCGTAGACGTGATGACCATGGTGGCTTTTCTGGACGGCATCAATGACAGTCTGAAGGAGAAGAATCCTCTGGAAGAAATGGAAGAGGACACGGAAGTGAACTTGCACTATGACAAGGAACTTCTGTATAAGAATATGGTGGAAGCCAAGGCGGAGTGGCTGTACAATCTGCCCCAATGGGACGCCCTGATTCCCCAGGAGCGGCGCAAGGAGCTTTACAAGGAGCAGAAGCTTTCCAAGACGGTGGTCAAAGGCCCCAAAGTGGGAAGAAATGATCCTTGTCCCTGCGGCAGCGGAAAAAAATATAAAAAATGTTGTGGCCGCGACTTATAAGGAAACAGCTATAGGGAGAGGAATTTCGACCTGGATTCAGGGCGAAGGCTTCCTCCGGTGCTGATTAAATTTTCTAAAAAACGCAAAGACTACCTTCGGAAGAAACATTCGGAGGTGGTCTTTTTTATGCAGGGAAAAGTGGAAATCTGCGGGGTAAACACATCTCGGTTGAAGGTGCTCAAAGGGGACGAGATGAAGGAGTTGTTGATCCGGAGCCACAACGGGGACAAGGAAGCACGGGAGGCGCTGATTGCGGGAAACCTGCGGTTGGTGCTCAGTGTGATCCAGCGGTTTGGAAATCGGGGGGAAAATCCGGACGATCTGTTCCAGGTAGGCTGCATTGGGCTGATGAAGGCCATCGATCATTTTGACGTGACCCAGGGGGTTCAATTTTCCACCTATGGGGTACCCATGATCATCGGGGAAGTGCGGAGGTTTCTTCGGGATAACAATTCTGTCCGGGTGAGCCGGTCCCTGCGGGATACGGCATATAAGGCGATTCAGTGCAAGGAGCGGCTGACGGCAGAGAAGGGGAAGGAACCCACCGTGGAAGAGATTGCCCAGGCTCTGGAGATCAAACGGGAAGACGTGGTCCTGGCGTTGGAAGCCATTGTGGAGCCGGTTTCCCTGTACGAGCCGGTTTTCTCCGATGGCGGAGATACCATTTATATTATGGATCAAGTGGGAGACCGCACGGACGACGGGGATTGGCTGGAGGAGATTGCGGTGAAGCAAGCCATCCAGAATTTGAGCGACCGTGAGAAGCGGATTTTGTCCCTTCGGTTTCTGGATGGAAAGACTCAGATGGAAGTGGCTGGGGAAATCGGAATCTCCCAAGCCCAGGTATCACGGCTGGAAAAAGGGGCCTTGGGGAAGATCAAAAAGGAGTTGCGGTAACCGCCGCAAAAAGAAAGGGGAGTGCTGCGACAAAGGCGTCTTACAGCACTCCCCTTCTCGTGGGGAACTTGGACGAGACAGGAAATCTGTTTGTCCATAGGAATTGAAAACCATATAGCCCCTTTGCCAAAGTATGCAGGCAAGGGAGACGCTGCTCAATGGGACTGGGGATCAGCGGCAAAAGTCGTTGAGATACCGGTCCAGGCAGGCGGAGATAATGGACTTGGCTTCTTCGTGGTCTTTGACTTCCCCGATTTCCGTGGACTTGGAGTTTTCCAGCTGCTTGTAGACGGAGAAGAAATGCTCCATCTCGTCGAAAATATGCCGGGGCAGTTCGTTGATGTCGTGATAGCCGTTGTAAGTGGGGTCGTCAAAGGGGATAGCAATAATTTTTTCATCCTTGCTGCCCCCATCGTCCATGATGATCACACCAATGGGATAGCATCGCACCAGGGACATTGGGATGATATTTTCGGAGCAGAGCACCAGCACATCCAAGGGGTCGTTGTCATTGGCGTAGGTGCGGGGGATAAAGCCGTAGTTGGCCGGGTAGTGGGTGGAAGTGTAAAGCACCCGGTCCAGACGCAGGAGGCCGGTTTCCTTGTCCATTTCGTACTTGGCCTTGCCGCCCTTGGTGATTTCGATGACGGCAAAGAAGTCATCGCATTTAATGCGCTTGGGAGAGATGTCGTGCCAGATGTTCATAGGGACCCGTCCTTTCCAAAATTCATTTTCTCGATTATAGCACAGGCAGTTTCAAAAGAGAAGGCTTTTCCAAAGGTTCTTTGAGGGAAGAAAGGTGCTGTAGACGGGGGAAGGCGCATAGGAATGGGGAAGAGGAGGTGGGCGGATGATTTGCAGAATAGATGCCCTGCGGGACAAGGAAGTGATCAACGTCAAGGATGGAGGACGGGTGGGGTTCATAGGGGACCTGGAAGTGGATACCCGAGAGGCAAAGCTCACTGCGGTGGTGGTCTATGGCCGTCTGCGGCTATTGGGACTTTTGGGACGGGAAGCGGACTGCGTGATCTCCTGGAAGGACATTGTGTTGATTGGGGAGGACACGGTGCTGGTGGATTACGAACCCCCCTCCCGTCCCCAGCGGCAGGGAGTGCTGGGAAAGCTTTTGGAGAAGATCTCATTTTAATTTGAAAAAGCGGCGGGAAAAAATTTCTTGATTCTCCTGACCTTCCGTGCTATAATATTTCAGCAAAACACACGCCGCGCTTCGGATTGGTGCCTGAAATAAACAGGTTTGCCCCGAAAAAACAGCGTGGCGGCGGCAAAAGCCCGGCAAAAATCCAAACGGGCTTTGTAAAACCAAGGAGGTATTTTGTAAATGGCAGTCGTATCTATGAAACAGCTGTTGGAGGCCGGCGTACACTTCGGCCACCAGACCCGTCGTTGGAACCCCAAGATGGCTCCCTACATTTTCACCGAGCGCAACGGGATCTACATCATTGACCTGCAGAAGACCGTGAAGAAGCTGGAAGAGGCTTACAACTTTGTGCGTGATCTGTCCGCTGAGGGCAAGAGCGTGCTGTTCGTGGGCACCAAGAAGCAGGCTCAGGAGTCCATCCGTGAAGAGGCTACCCGCGCCGGCGCTTTCTATGTAAATGCCCGTTGGCTGGGCGGCATGCTCACCAACTTTGTGACCATCCGCACCCGGATTCAGCGTCTGGCTCAGCTGCGCAAGATGGAAGAGGACGGCACCTTTGATCTGCTGCCCAAGAAGGAAGTCAGCAAGCTGCAGCTGGAGATCGAGAAGTTGGAGAAGTTCCTGGGCGGTATCAAGGAAATGAAGACCTTCCCCGGCGCTCTGTTCATTGTGGATCCCCGCAAGGAGCGGATTGCCGTGTCTGAAGCCCGTAACCTGGGTATTCCGATCGTGGCCATTGTGGATACCAACTGCGATCCCGATGAGATCGACTATGTGATCCCCGGCAATGACGACGCTATCCGCGCTGTGAAGCTGATTGCCGGCGCCATGGCTGACGCCATCATCGAAGGCCGTGAGGGCCAGATGGGCGCTGCTGCCAAGGAAGCCGAGGAGACCGAAGAAGAGAACACTGGCGACATCTCCGTGGAAGAATAAGGGAGAGTCAGGCTTTTCCTATTGTTTATAGAAACAGGGACCTGAGACGGAGTTGTTCTGCCTCAGGTGCATGAAAGAGAAAGGATGTTTCAAGATGAATTTTACCGCGAAAGACGTGGCAGCCCTTCGTGAGAAGACCGGCTGCGGCATGATGGATTGCAAGAAGGCGCTCACTGCTTCTGAAGGCGACATGGACAAGGCCATCGACTTCCTGCGGGAAAAGGGCCTGGCAGCTTCCGTGAAGAAGGCTGGCCGTATTGCTGCTGAAGGCGTGGCATTTGCTACTGTCAGCGAGTGCGGCAAGGTTGCCGTGGTGATCGAAGTCAACGCTGAGACCGACTTCGTTGCCAAGAATGCCGATTTCCAGGCTTTTGTCAAGACCTGTGCCGATACCGTGATTTATGAGAATCCTGCGGACGTGGAAGCCCTGCTGGCTTGCAAGGCTCACGGCGCTGAAGAGACTGTGGATGCTCTGCTGAAGGAGAAGATCCTGACCATCGGCGAGAACATCAAGATCCGTCGTTTTGCCCGGTATGAAGGCGTTGTCACTTCCTATGTGCATGCTGGCGGCCGGATCGGCGTTATCGTGAAGTTCGACACCACCGATGAAATCGCTTCCACCGATGCCTTCAAGACCTATGCTCACAACGTGGCCATGCAGATTGCTGCCATGAACGCTGAGTACCTGGATGAGTCCAGCGTGCCTGCTGAGCGTGTGGAGAAGGAGAAGGAAATCCTCACCCAGCAGATCGTGGACGAGGGCAAGCCTGCCAACATTGCCGAGAAGATTGTCACCGGCCGTCTGAACAAGTTCTTCAAGGAGATCTGCCTGGTGGATCAGGTTTACGTCCAGGACAGCTCCATGACCGTGAAGCAGTACACCGAGTCTGTGGCCAAGGAACTGGGTGGCGACATCAAGATCGCTGCTTACACCCGCTTCGAGAAGGGCGAAGGCCTGGAGAAGCGCCAGGACGACTTCGCTGCCGAAGTGGCCGGCATGATGAAGTAAGAAATTCTTTTGCATGGAAAAAGGGACATGGGAGCGATTCCGTGTCCCTTTTTTGCACCCTTTCGGAAAACCCCGACGAAAAGTTTTTCGCCTGGATTGGCTGGATTGTACCGGGTTTTCACCATTTGGCGAAAGGCGGCACTTTCACCTTTACAAACGTGTCTTTTTCATGTAAAATAATTGCGAATATAATCTGTAGAACGGAGAGATATCATGGCACTAAAATATAAGCGAGTCCTGCTCAAACTCAGCGGCGAATCCCTGGCGGGAAAAGCCGGTCACGGCATTGATTTTGACACGGTGCTTTCCATCTGCAAACCTATCAAGGAAATTGCGGATATGGGCGTAGAAGTGGCCATTGTGGTAGGCGGCGGCAATTTCTGGCGTGGACGGAGTAGCGGCAAGATGGATCGCACTCGGGCAGACCACATGGGAATGCTGGCCACGGTGATCAACGCTCTGGGTGTGGCAGACGGTCTGGAGCAGCTGGGGCTGGATGTTCGGGTGCAGACGGCCATTGCCATGCAGGAAGTCGCAGAGCCGTATATCCGCAATCGTGCAGTGCGTCATCTGGAAAAGGGGAGAGTGGTTGTGTTCGGCTGCGGCACGGGCAATCCTTTCTTCTCCACGGATACAGGTGCGGCCTTGCGGGCGGCGGAAATTGAAGCGGACGTGATTCTCAAAGCCACCATGGTGGATGGCGTTTACGACAGCGATCCCAAGAAGAACCCCAACGCCAAGAAGTACGACACCCTCAGCTATATGGAAGTGCTCAACAAGAACCTGGGTGTCATGGACATGACGGCGGCGTCCTTCTGCAAGGATCGGAACATTCCCTTCCTGGTGTTCAGCATTGAAGATCCGGAAAACATTGTCCGTGCGGTGACTGGGGAAAAGGTCGGCACGCTGGTACAGTAAAAGTCTGTTTTTGGGGGCTACGTCCGGAAAGGCGGGTTCCCAGCTCTCATAAAATCTGGAAAGGATGAGAACAAATGGCAGAAATGAAAGACGTTTTCGCCAAGGCGGAAAAGAAAATGGGAAAGAGCATCGATCACTTGGAGGAGGAGTACGCCACCATTCGCGCAGGACGTGCCAATCCTGCGGTGTTGGACAAAATTATGGTAAACTACTATGACACTCCCACTCCCATCAATCAGCTGGCAGCGGTGTCCGTGACGGAAGCTCGGGTGCTTACCATCCAGCCCTGGGACATGTCTGTGCTCCGCGGGATTGAAAAGGCGATTCAGACCTCGGATCTGGGTGTAAACCCCCAGAATGACGGCAAGGTGATCCGTCTGGTATTCCCGCCCCTGAACGAGGAGCGCCGCCGGGAGCTGAGCAAAGAGGTGTCGAAACTGGCAGAGGAGACCAAAGTGGCCATCCGTTCCATTCGCCGGGACGCCATTGAGAAGTTGAAGGAAATGAAGAAGACTGGGGAGATCACTGAAGATGACCTGAAGCAGGCTGAAAAGAAGACCCAGGATCTGACTGACAAATATGTAAAGAGCACCGATGAGTGCGCCCAGCGCAAAGAGAAGGAGATTATGGCGATCTGAGCCTGGGAGGAATATCAGTGCTATTTAAAAACAAACAAGTGGCCGGTGAGCAGGCGCCTTCTGGGCGTTTGCCCCGGCACATTGGCATTATCATGGACGGCAACGGTAGGTGGGCACAAAAGCGTTTCTTGCCTCGATCGGCCGGCCATCGGGCAGGTGCGTCCAATTTTCGGACCATCACCCGGTATTGTTCCCGGATTGGCATCGAAGTTTTGACCATGTATGCTTTCTCCACGGAGAACTGGAATCGTCCTGCGGAGGAAGTGGGAGCGTTGATGCGCTTATTTAAAGAGTATTTGGAAGAGGCGCTGCGGGACTTCATGGACGAAAATATCCGTGTGCGGTTTATCGGGGACGTCTCCGCATTTCCCCAGGAGCTGCAAACGCTGATTCAAGAGGTGGAGGAAGCATCTGCGCCCAAGACGGGAATGGTGTTGAACCTGGCCATGAACTATGGGGGCCGGGCCGAGATTACCCGTGCGGCTAAAGCCTTTGCCCAAGATGTGGCGGAAGGAAAAGCCCGTGTGGAGGATTTGACGGAGGAGAGCTTTTCTCAGTATTTATATACGGGAGGCCAACCTGATCCCGATCTGATTATCCGCCCCAGCGGGGAGGAACGGATCTCCAACTTCCTCTTGTGGCAAAGCGCCTATGCGGAGTTTGTTTATTTTGACATCTTGTGGCCAGATTTTAAAACCAGCGATCTGGACGAGGCCATCTCGATCTACGCTTCCCGTCAACGGAGATTTGGCGGTGTGTGAGACGTGGAAGAAATCCAACCTATAAAAGGGATGTTGTTATGAAACAGCGGATTTTGTCCGGTGCTATTTTGGTGCTATTTTGTGCGGCAGTTGTGGTGTTCAATCAGTCGTTTCCTTTGGCGTTGACCATTGTGGTGGCGCTGATTTCTGCGGCTGCGGTATTTGAGCTTGTGAAGGCTCTGGGGTTGACCAGAAAGTGGTTTTTGTGTGCGCCGTCCTTGCTGGCGGCCGCGGCCATTCCTTTCTGCAATCACGACCTGGAGTTTTTGGTGTACTGCCTGTTCACTTTGGTGGTTTTTTCCGCCATGATCGTTTACCACAATGAAACCACCTTCAAGGAGGTGGGGGTGCTTTACAGCATGGTGGTCCTGATCCCCAGTGCATTGCAGACTCTGGTTTCCTTGCGGAATATGGATAGTCGCCACAGTATGATCTATGTGCTTTTGGCGGTGCTTTCCGCCTGGGTGGCAGACGCAGGTGCATACTTTGCGGGAACATTTTTTGGAAAACACAAGCTCTGCCCCAATATCAGTCCCAAGAAGACCGTAGAGGGGGCCATTGGCGGCGTGGTGGTAGACGTGATCGTCATGCTTTTGTGCGGCGTGCTTTTTTCCCGGGTGTATTATCAGGGGCAGGTGGAAGTCAACTACTTTGTGCTGTTCCTGATCGGTTTCCTGGGGGCAATCCTGTCCATCCTGGGAGATTTGAGTTTTTCCATCATCAAGCGCAGCTGCCACATCAAGGACTTTGGTCAGGTGATCCCGGGCCACGGCGGCATTTTGGACCGATTTGACAGCGTCATTTTCACAGCGCCGTTTGTGTATTTGCTGGTGGGATTTCTTCCCATGGTAAGCGCATAAGAATGGAAAGGGGATTGTCATGAAACGACTTTCGCTGCTGGGGTCTACAGGGTCCATTGGAACTCAGACTCTGGAAGTAGTCCGGAACCTTTGCGCGCAAGGGGAAGCCTACCAGGTGGAGGTACTGGCGGCCCATTCCAGCGTGGAAAAGCTAGAGGAACAAGCTCGAGAGTTTCACCCCGCCGCAGTGGCGGTATACGATGAAAAATCCGCACTGCGGTTGCGGGAAAGTTTGCGGGATACGCAGATTCAGGTGCTGGCGGGGATGGAGGGCCTTTGCCAAGCGGCTGCCTGGGAATCGGTAGATTGTACCCTCAACGCCGTGGTGGGCATGGTGGGACTACAGCCCACCTTGGCAGCCATCCGAGCCGGAAAGACTTTGGCTCTGGCCAATAAGGAAACCTTGGTGGCCGGGGGCAGTATGGTCGTGGAGGCAGCGAGGCAAAATAAGGTGGAGATCCTTCCTGTGGACAGTGAGCACTCCGCCATTTTTCAATGCTTGCAGGGAAGCCCGGGAAAAGGGGCGGTTGAGAAATTGATACTCACCGCTTCGGGAGGCCCCTTTTTCGGGAAAACCCGGGATGAGCTCAAACAGGTGACCCGGGAGCAGGCACTCCACCATCCCAATTGGAGCATGGGTGCAAAAATCACCATCGATTCTGCTACCATGATGAACAAGGGCCTGGAAGTGATCGAAGCTTCCTGGTTGTTTGGAATGCCGGAAGACAAGATCGACGTGGTGGTGCACCGGCAAAGCATAGTCCATTCCATGGTCCAATATAAGGATCACGCGGTATTGGCTCAGCTGGGAGTGCCGGATATGGCGGTGCCCATTCAGTACGCTTTGACCTATCCCGAACGGCTTCCGTCCCCGGCAGGGGAATTGAGGCTTTGGGAATTTGGAGACTTGACTTTTTGTCCCCCTGATGGGGAAGCATTTCCCTGTTTGGAGTTGTGCCGGGAGGCACTGCGACGGGGTGGTCTGACTCCCGCTGCTGCCAACGGGGCCAACGAACAGGCAGTGGCCCTATTCTTGGAGGGGAAAATTGGATTTCTTCAGATCCCGGAATTGGTGGAAGCAGCCATGAACCGGCAGTCCGGCAAGACGCCGGTGACTCTGGAAGGGGTCTTGGAAGCGGACAGGGAAGCTCGGGCTTTTGTGGAGGCAGCCGTATAAGGGGAAGAATTTTAGCGGTCCATTTTGGAATGATCCTTTGGAGATACTGGAAGGAGATGGTCATTTGCAGATCGTGACGGTAGCCCTGCTGATCGTCATTGGGGTACTGCTTTTTGGCTTTGTGATCTTTTTTCACGAATTGGGACACTTCCTTTTGGCCAAGGCTTCGGGCATCCGGGTCAACGAGTTTTCCCTGGGCATGGGGCCGAAGCTCTTTGGTTTTCAAAAAGGGGAGACCCAATATTCCTTGCGGCTTCTGCCTATTGGCGGGTTCTGTGCTATGGAAGGGGAAGACGAGGAAAGCGGAGACGAGAGGGCCTTTGGCAATAAACCGGTTTGGAAACGGTTTCTGGTGGTGGCAGCCGGAGGAATCTTCAACATTGTATTAGGGTTCCTGTTTATGCTCATTGTGTTGGGGCAGCAGGATGTCTTTGCCACCACGCAGATTGCCAGCTTTACGGAAGGTTCTGCCCTGGAAGCGGCGGGTGCCCAGGTGGGGGACCAAATTGTGGATATCGATGGGTATGCCATCTATACGGACCGGGACTTGACGTTTGCTTTGGCCCTGGCGGATCCCAACCAAATTTCCATGGTCGTGAACCGTGAAGGACAGCGGGTGGACTTGGGCACGTTTGCCCTGAACTCCCAAACCATGGAAGACGGCACACAGATGGTTTCCCTGGATTTTTATGTGGAGCCGGAAACGCCCACTGTGCTGGGATTGGTTCGTCGTTCTGCCACGGATACGTTATCCATGGTCCGGATGGTGGTGGAAACCTTAAAGGGAATGGCAACCGGACGGTTTGGCCTCAATGATGTGGCTGGCCCCATAGGCACGGCCCAGGCCATCACCCAAGCGGCCAGCGCTGGTCTTGCCCAGGGCTTTGGTCAAGCGGTACTCAATATTCTGCTGATGATTGTCATGATCACCGTCAACCTGGGGATTGTGAATTTGCTGCCTCTGCCTGCGTTGGACGGGGGACGGCTGTTGTTTTTAATTTGGGAAGGGGTGACCCGGAAACCAGTGCCTCCCAAGTATGAAGGGTATGTTCATGCTGCGGGATTTGTGCTGCTTTTGGGTTTGATGGTGGTCATTGCCTTCAACGATGTGTTCCGCATTTTGGGCGGATCGTAAAGAAGGTCCCAGTGGACCTTGCATAAAACGCATAGGACGCCTGCCGGAATTGTCCGCAGGCGTTCCCAATCTGTAAGGGAAAGGAGCAGGGTCATGGAACGGAGAAAATCCAAGCAAGTGATGGCGGGAGGCGTAGCCATTGGAGGGGGTGCCCCGATAACGGTGCAATCCATGCTCAACGTGCCTTCCACGGACCTGGAGGGCAGTGTGGCTCAGGCGGTCCGGCTGGAACAGGCGGGCTGTCAGATTCTGCGGGCGGCAATTCCCAACCGAGAGGCGGTGGCGCTGATCCCTGCTATCAAGGAAAAGATTTCCATTCCCTTGGTGGCGGATATCCATTTTGACTACAAGCTGGCTTTGGAGTCTGTGGCAGCGGGTATTGACAAGATCCGCATCAACCCCGGCAATATCGGGGACGATTCCCGGGTAAAAGCTGTGGCAGATGCCTGCCGGACCCATGGAATCCCTATTCGGGTAGGGGTCAATTCCGGTTCCCTGGAAAAACACATTTTGGCAAAGTACGGTGGTCCCACACCAGAGGCACTGTGTGAAAGCGCCCTGTACCATGTTTCCTTGTTGGAGAAATTTGATTTTACAGATATTGTCATCTCCCTGAAGGCCTCTTCGGTGGACTTGACCGTGCGGGCTTACGAGCTCATTGCCGGAAAATGTGACTATCCCCTGCACCTGGGAGTGACGGAGGCTGGCACTGCCCGGATGGGTTTGGTAAAGTCCGCCATCGGGATTGGCAGCCTGTTGCAGAGAGGGATTGGAGATACCATACGAGTTTCCCTGACCGCAGACCCTGTGGAGGAGATCCGGGCAGGGGAGGACATCCTCCGGGCTCTGGATTTGAAGGGAGGAGTCCAGTTTGTTTCCTGTCCCACTTGTGGACGGACACGGATTGATTTGATCGGGTTGGCCAGTAAGGTGGAGAAGGCCCTGGAAGGATGCCAGAAAGACATCACTGTGGCAGTGATGGGCTGTGCGGTAAATGGTCCTGGCGAAGCCCGAGAAGCGGACATCGGCGTAGCGGGAGGAGAAGGAGAAGGCCTTCTCTTCAAGAAGGGAAAGATCCTGAGAAAAGTTCCGGAAGACCAGTTGCTGGCGGCTCTTCTGGAAGAAGTGGACAAGCTGTGAGGTAAAAGCGCGTTGAATACGTTGGGGAATTTCTTTCAAAAGGAATTGAATGGCCAAAGCATTTCCCAGGAATTGCGTGACGGGGAAATCATCGGCCTATGGCTGAACCGGGAGGACCGCTCTGTGCGGATTGCCGCCCGGTTTCCGGCTCTTGTGGACTATGGGGATCTGAAAAAACTGGAGCGCCTGTTGGAAGGGCCGGTGTTTGGGCTCAGTCGGGTGCGGATTGAGCCTCATTTTCCCGAGGAATTGTTTTCCGGTGCTTGCATGCCCTCTCTGGTGGCAGCGCTCAAGGAACAGGATGCCACGTTAAACGGCACCTTCAATCAGGCGGAAGCTGTGTATCAAGAGGGAAAACTTTCCATCCGTCTGGCACATGGGGGATATGAGCTGCTGGCTGCCCGGAATACGGACGTAAAGCTGAAAACCTTGATTCAGGAGTGGTTTGGCATCCACTGTCCGGTGGAATTTGTAGGGCGGCTTTCCGTAAAGGCGGGAGAAGCCAGTCTGTTGGAAAAAGCCCAGAAGGACCAGGTGCGGCGCCAGCGGGAAGCTGTGGTGCGAGAAATGGAGGAGTACGAAGAGGCCTTGAAAGAGCAGGCCAGCCGACGTCAGGTGAGTGTCCGGGACGAGTCCACTCTTTTGCCCACCATCGTGCCGGAAACTGCCAAACCGGTGTTGGGATCGGTTCCCCGGGGAAAACTGGTTCCCCTGAAAGAAGCGGCTTTGGACATGGGGAACATTGTGGTTTGGGGAGAGATTTTCTCTTTGGAATCCAAGGAGACCCGGGATAAAACCCGGAAGATTTACTCCATCGATATCACCGATTATACAGGGTCCATCACCTTGAAGCTGCTTCAGGACGCACAGGATACGGCGGCCTTGGACAAGTTGAAAAGCGGCACCAGTGTGCTGGTTCGGGGCGCCTTGGAGTATGACAAATACGACCGGGAAAATGTGATGCGTCCCCGGGCCATTGCCACGGTGGATCAGGTAAAGGTGGTGGACGATGCTCTGGAAAAGCGGGTGGAGCTGCACCTGCATACCAGTATGTCCGACATGGATGGCATGACGCCGGCCTCTCAGCTGATCAAGCAGGCCCATCAATGGGGTCAGAAAGCGGTGGCCATCACGGACCACGGGGTGGCCCAGGCATTTCCGGAGGCCATGAATACCGTAGAAGCCATCCGGAAGGAAGATCCGGACTTTAAAGTGATTTACGGCATGGAGGCCTATTTTGTCAACGACCTGGTGCCTGCCGTGGAGGGGGAAAACGCCCAGCCCCTGACCCAGGATTTCATCTGCTTTGACCTGGAGACCACCGGCCTGAGTGCTCAGCATGATAGGATTACGGAAATCGGTGCCGTGCGCATTCACAACGGGGAGATCACCGACCGGTTTGACACCTTTGTGGATCCGGAGCGGCCCATTCCGGAAAAGATCACTCAGCTCACCTCCATCACGGACGAGATGGTAAAGGGTGCCCCCAAGGAAGCGGAAGCCCTGGAACAGTTTTTTGCATTTTGTGGAGAAGATGCGGTTCTGGTAGCCCATAACGCCTCTTTTGACGCGGGTTTTGTCCGTGCGGCGTTGAAGCGGCAGGGAAAGCCTTTTGAGAACACCTATATTGACACGGTAACCATGGCGCGGTCCCTATTGCCGGATTTGAAGAAAGCCACTTTGGATTCCGTGGCGAATTACCTGAAGCTCAAGCCCTTCCATCACCATCGGGCGGAGGATGACGCGGCGGTGCTGGGGGAAATCTTCCTGAATTTCATCGACCGGCTGCTGACCGACCGCCATATTGAGCGGGTGGACCAGATCAACGGGGCGCTGGCGGGAGGAGACCCCAAAAAGCTGCGCTCTTACCATCAGATTTTGCTGGTGAAAAATCACACCGGTCTGAAAAACCTGTACCGGTTAATTTCTGAAGGCCACTTGAACTATTTTTACCGTCATCCCCGTACGCCCAAGAGTTTGCTCAACAAGTACCGGGAGGGACTGCTGGTAGGCAGTGCCTGCGAGGCGGGGGAGCTGTTCCGGGCGGTGGTCAAAGGGGAATCCTTTGAGACCCTTTGTAAAATCGCCTCTTATTACGACTATTTGGAGATTCAACCCATTGGGAACAACATGTTTATGGTGCGCAATGGGGAGACCGATGTGGAGGGGTTGCGGGAGTACAACCGCACCATTGTAAAGATCGGGGACAAATTGGGAATCCCGGTGGTGGCCACCTGCGACGTGCACTTTAAGGATCCCAAGGACGCAGATTTCCGAAAGATCATTATGGGAGGTCGGGGATTTGACGACGCGGATCAACAAGCTCCCCTGTACATGCGCACCACCCCGGAAATGCTCAAGGAATTTGAGTATTTGGGGAAAGAGAAAGCCTTTGAAGTGGTGGTGAAGAACCCCAACCGGATTGCCGATCAAATGGACTATATCCGTCCGGTGCCCATGGGCAATTTCCCGCCCTTCATCGAAGGGGCTCAGGAACAGTTGATTTCCATTACCTGGGAACGGGCCAAGGCACGGTATGGAGATCCCCTGCCCAAGATTGTGGAAGACCGGCTCAACAAAGAGCTCAACTCCATTGTGAAGCACGGGTTTTCCGTGCTGTATATGACGGCCCAGAAATTGGTGGCAGACTCGGAAGCCCACGGATATTTGGTGGGATCCCGTGGTTCGGTGGGTTCCTCCTTTGTGGCCAGTATGTCGGGTATTTCCGAGGTAAACCCCTTGGCGCCCCACTACATCTGCCCCAACTGCAAGCACAGTGAATTTATCACCGACGGCAGTATCGATTCGGGCTTTGATTTGCCTCCCAAAGATTGCCCGGACTGTGGCACCCCCATGGATCGAGATGGTCACACCATTCCCTTTGAAACCTTCCTTGGCTTTGACGGAGACAAAGTTCCCGATATTGACCTGAACTTTTCCGGTGAGTATCAGACCGGCGCCCACCGGTACACGGAAGTGCTCTTTGGCCGGGACAACGTGTTTAAAGCAGGTACCATTGCCACAGTGGCGGACAAGACCGCCATGGGCTATGTGCGAAAATATCAGGAAGAGCGCGGGGTCACCTTCCACAAGGCGGAGGAAAAGCGACTCGCTATGGGATGTACCGGTATCAAGCGAACCACAGGCCAGCATCCCGGCGGTATGATCGTTATTCCTCGGGGCATGGAGGTCTACGATTTCTGTCCTGTGCAGCACCCTGCAAACGATCAAAAATCGGATAATATCACCACCCACTTCGACTTCCACTCCATCCACGACAATGTGTGTAAGCTGGACGAGCTGGGACACGATGTGCCCACCATTTACCGTTACTTGGAAGACTACACCGGTATCCCCGTGATGAAAGTTTCCATGAGCGATCCGGAGGTCATGTCCCTGTTCAATTCCCCGGCCGCTCTTGGGGTGACGGAGGAAGACCTGGGAGGAATCAAGACCGGCACTTTGTCCCTGCCGGAACTGGGCACCAACTTTGTCCGGGGGATGCTGGAGGAATCCAAGCCCACGAAATTCTCCGATCTGCTGCAGGTTTCCGGTCTGTCTCACGGCACCGACGTGTGGCTGGGCAACGCCCAGGATCTGATCCGGAATCACACCTGTACCATTTCCGAAGTGATCGGTACCCGTGACAGTATCATGACTTATCTGATGAATAAGGGTCTAGACCCCAAGATGGCTTTTAAGATCATGGAAATTGTCCGGAAAGGCAAGGCCACTAAGCTGCTGACCAAGGAACATATTCAGGCCATGAAGGACCACAATGTGCCCCAGTGGTATATTGATTCCTGTTTTAAGATCAAGTACATGTTCCCCAAGGCCCACGCGGCAGCTTACATGATTTCCGCATTGCGGCTGGGGTGGTACAAGGTCCATCGTCCTCTGGAATATTACGCAGCCTACTTTACCGTGCGCAGCGACGATTTTGACGGAGCCACCGCCGTGCGGGGCAAGGAAGCTGTATTCCGGAAAATGAAAGATCTGGATACCAAGATCAAGAACCGGGAAGCCTCTGCCAAAGAGGAAGGGGAATTCGGCATGCTCCAGATCATCAATGAAATGCTTGCCCGGGGGATTGAGCTGTTGCCGGTGGATCTGTACCGTTCCGACGCCCGGAAATTCCTGGTGGAAGAGGGAAAAATCCGGTTGCCCTTTTCTTCTCTGGGAGGAGTGGGAGACGCCGCTGCTTACAGCCTGCAAGAGGCCCGAAACCAGGGAGGAGAGTACATCTCTGTGGACGATCTGCAGAGCCGTGCGAAGGTGTCCTCTGCTGTAATCGATACCCTGCGGGAAGTGGGCGCTTTGAAGGATCTGCCGGAAAGCAGCCAGACCAGTCTCTTTTAAGGGTTGACAAAATCGATTTCTTACATTATCATAGTAGCACACTAAAGCGAGGAAGGGGGCGGCCCAACCCCAAGAAGGAAGGGCCATCTGCTTTTATGAAGACATACAGCAAGATCACACCGGAGGGAACTCGAGACCTGCTTTTTGAAGATTGCCGGGCCCGCCGGGAAGTGGAAGCCAGGCTAGCCCGAATCTTTACCCTGCGCGGGTACCGGGAAGTGATCACGCCGGGACTGGAGTATTACGATGTGTTTAACCTGGCGGGAGCGGCGATTCCCCAGCAGGAGATGTACAAGTGCACGGACAATCACGGTCGTCTGATTGTGTTCCGTCCAGACACCACCCTGCCTATTGCCCGGATGGCGGCTTCCCGGTTACAGGGTCACGAAAAGCCTTTGCGGCTGTTTTACAACCAGAGCATTTACCGGAACCGTCCGGATTTGTCCGGTCGGAGCAACGAATCCGCCCAGATGGGCATTGAGCTCATGGGAGCGGGGGGAATTCGGGCAGACCTGGAAGTGATTGCCGCGGCGGTGGAAGCCCTTTCCCAGTGCGTGCCTGATTTCCGGATGGAGATCGGCCATGCCAGGGTCTTTCAAGCTCTGGCGGATCGGCTGCCCCTGTCCCTGGAAGCCAAAGAGGCTTTGCGGGGGACCATTGAAGCGAAAAACTACGCAGCCCTAGACGAACTGCTGGATCCCTTGGGAGACCTTCCGGCTGCTCAGGCCATGGGACAACTTCCCCGGCTCTTTGGAGGAGAAGAGGCCCTGGAGGAAGCGGAACGCTGGTTCCAGGACGGGGAGACGAGAGAGATCTTGGAATACCTGAAAAGCCTGTACGCGGCTTTGGGTCAATTGGGATTGGGCGACCGGCTTATGGTGGACCTGGGGCTGGTGCAGCGCAACGATTACTACACCGGTGTGGTGTTCAGCGCTTATGTGCATCAGCATGGAGACGCTGTGCTTTTGGGTGGACGCTACGACAGCCTTTGTGAAAAATTTGGAGATCCCATGCCTGCTGTAGGTTTTTCCCTGGATCTGGATGCTTTGGGCGGACTTCGTGCCGCTTCCCTGGAAGGGGAGGAACCGGCCCAGGTTTTGGTTTACGGGGAACCGGGATATGAGATTCAAGGCCAGAAGCTGGCAGGTTCTCTTTCCAATGAAGGGGTGTTGTGTGAAACCTCCGTCTGGGAAACGGAAGAAGAGACTTTGGCCTATGCCCGGCAGGCGGGTATTGCCAAGGTGATTTGCGTGGGAGAAACTCAGCGAGAAATTGACCTGACAGAAAGGGGGAATCTGTAATGGAGCCGCTTCGCATTGCCCTGACCAAAGGGCGGTTGGAAAAATCCACGGTAGAGCTTTTGGAACGGACGGGCATGGACTGCTCCCATTTGCGGGAAAAAGGGCGCCGGCTGATTCTTCCGGTGGGAGATGGTTCCCTTCAGGCAGTGCTTGCCAAGGCGGCCGACGTTATCACCTATGTGGAGCACGGCGTATGCGACATGGGCGTGGTGGGGAAGGACACCATCATGGAACATGGCAGCCACTTTTTTGAGATTCTGGACCTGGGGTTTGGCCGGTGCGGCTTTGCCCTGGCGGTGCCAAAGGGATCGGATTTCTACGGAGGATACCGGGTGAAGACCATTGCCACCAAGTATCCCAATGTGGCCCGGCGCTTTTTTGAAAGCAAGCAGATGGACGTGCGGATTATCAAGATCGAAGGTTCGGTGGAATTGGCACCTCTTCTGGGGCTGTCGGACGGCATTGTAGATATCGTGGAAACCGGGGCAACCCTTCGGGAAAACGGCCTGGAAGTAGTGGAACCTATCGCCCAGGTGTCGGCCCGTCTCATTGTGAATGCAGCCAGCTTAAAGCTGCGCAAAAAAGAGATTGAGGGTCTGGCTGCCCGGTTAGAAGAGGAGATAGCAAAGGGGGACCAAGGAAAATGATCAAAGTGGTGAAAGGAGACCGGCAAACTTGCCAGTCCTTTGTGGAGGATCTGAAAAGCCGGGTAGGGCAGACCTCACCGGAAATTGAGCAATCGGTCCGAGAGATTATCGAAACCGTCCGCACTGGCGGCGACGAAGCGGTGAAGGCATATTCTAAAAAGTTTGACGGCTGGACTCCGGAGCGGTTGGAGCTTTCCCGGCAGGAGATGGAAGAGCTGGCCAAAGGTTGCGATCCGGCATTTATCGCTGCCTTACATCGGGCTGCGGACAATATCCGTGCCTTCCATCAGCGCCAGAAACAGCAGAGCCGCATTGATCCCATGAGCAACGGGATCATCACAGGCCAGCGGGTTCGCGGCTTGCACCGGGTAGGTGTGTATGTGCCCGGAGGCACGGCTGGATATCCTTCCTCCGTGCTGATGAACGTGATTCCTGCCCAGGTGGCGGAAGTGGGAGAGATCGTTATGACCACGCCTCCCGGGCGCACCGGGAAACCGGATCCCAATATCCTGGCGGCAGCCCTGGTGGCCGGTGTGGACCGGGTGTTCCTGATGGGGGGCGCTCAGGCAGTGGCAGCTCTGGCTCTGGGGACGGAAAGCGTGCCCAAGGTGGACAAAATTGTGGGGCCTGGAAACATTTTTGTGGCCACGGCGAAGAAACAGCTGTACGGGGTAGTGGATATCGACATGATTGCCGGCCCCAGTGAGATTTTGATTGTGGCGGACGAATCGGCCAATCCCCGGTACCTGGCTGCGGACCTGATGAGCCAAGCGGAGCATGATCCCATGGCCTCTGCCATTTTGATCACTCCCAGCGAGGAGATTGCCCAGGCCACTGTGGAAGAATTGTATCGGCAAATGGAAACTCTTTCCCGGAAAGAGATCATTGCAAAGTCCATTGACCGGTTTGGCGGTGTGATCGTCTGTGAGAACATGGACGAGGCGGTGGATTTTGCCAATGAACTGGCGCCGGAGCATTTGGAAGTCTGCTGTAAAAATCCCTTTGATTACCTGGGGCGGCTGGACAATGCAGGTTCGGTCTTTCTGGGAAATTACGCGCCGGAACCTTTGGGAGACTACTATGCGGGGGCGAACCATGTGCTGCCTACGGGAGGTACTGCCCGGTTTTTCTCACCCCTGTCCGTGGATGATTTCATCAAGAAATCCAGTTTCATCTACTATCCCAAGGAAGAGCTGGAGAAGGCTGCCCAGGATATCATTCTCCTGGCGGAAACCGAAGAACTCACCGCCCACGCCAATTCCATTCGGGTGCGTGTAGAAGAGCCTCGTACATAAAAGGAGCCTGCCATGTATTCCCTCAACGATAAGATCAAAGATTTAAAGCCCTATGACCCGGTAGAGGGGGGCTATCGAATTCACCTGGACGCCAACGAGTCTTTTCTTCCTCTGCCTCAGGAGATCCTGCAGGAGTTGGGAGAGGCGTTACCCAAGGTGTCTTTCAACCGGTATCCGGACCCGGCGGCCAGAACATTGTGCCGTGCCTTTGGAAACTATTACGGGGTGTCGAAAGAAAACATTGTGGCCGGTAACGGCTCCGACGAGTTGATCACAGTGCTGTTTACGGCGTTTTTGCAGCGGGGAGAGGCTTTTGCCACCCTGGAGCCGGATTTCTCCATGTATGCTTTTAACGGATATCTTCAGGAGACCCGGCACATTGCCATTCCCAAAAGAGAAGATTACACCCTGGACGTGGACCTGATTTTGGAAACCTGCCGGCGGGAAAAGGTGCGGTTGCTGATTTTCAGCAATCCGGGAAACCCCACTTCGGTGGTATGTCCCAGGGAGGAAGTCCGCCGGTTGGTCCGGGGCATGGACGGTCTGGTGGTGTTGGACGAGGCCTACATGGACTTTTCTGACCAAAGCCTTCTGGGAGAATTCCAGGAGTATGACAATCTGTTGATTCTGCGCACCTGTTCCAAGGCTTTTGGAATGGCCTCTTTGCGGCTGGGCTTTGCAGTGGGTCAGAAGCGACTGGTGGACGCTGTGAAAGCGGTGAAATCTCCCTACAATGTGAATACCCTGTCCCAGACCCTGGGCGCTCTGGTACTTTCCCATCCGGAAGCTTTGGATCGGGCCAAAGAGCAGATTCTGGCGTCTCGGGATGCTCTCTGGACAGGTTTGGTGCAGTTGAGTAAGGAGTTTCCGGGGCGGTTCACGCTGCTGCCCTGCGCCACCAACTTTGCCACCTTGGTCATGGAAGACGGGGAAGCCCTGTTCCGGTATTTGGGCAAGCAAGGTACTTCCATCCGGTATACGGGAGGTCTGGTGCGGATCACCTGTGGAACGGAAGAAGAAAACAAGATTGTACTGGAACAAGTGCGGGACTATTGTTCCGGGAAAGGGGAATGAGTCCATGGAGCGGTATGCATCGATGCACCGGAAGACCACGGAAACGGAAGTTACAGTAGAGCTTTGCCTGGACAGCGGAGAGCGGAGCATCTCCACAGGGGTGGGTTTTTTTGACCATATGCTCAATGCCTTTGCGGTTCATGGAGGATTTGGCCTGAAAGTACAGACTGTCGGGGACTGGGAAGTGGATTGCCATCACACAGTGGAAGATACAGGAATTGTGCTGGGGAAAGCTTTTGCGGACGCTTTGCCCACCAAGCGAGGAATCAAGCGGTTTGGCCACGCTTTTATTCCCATGGATGAGGCACTGGCTTTTGCGGCGGCGGATATCAGCGGCCGGCCCTTTTTGGTCTTTCAAGGGGAATTCCCTCAAGAGCGAGTGGGGGATTTTGACACCTGCATGACGGAAGAGTTTTTCCGGGCCTTTGCCGTGAATGCGGGAGTTACGCTGCACCTGAAATGCGAATACGGGAAAAATTCCCATCACATGATAGAAGCCATGTTCAAAGCGGCGGCCCATGCTCTCCACGACGCCGTGGCCCTGGAGGAGGATCCGGCAGTGATTCTCTCTTCCAAGGGAGTCCTGTAAAAAGCGTGGGGAAAGAAGAGAGTGGGCAGAAGCCCAAAAGGAAAAATGAGGGGAGCGAGTACACATGATTCTTTTGCCGGCCATCGATCTGCACGAAGGAAAATGCGTCAGACTGTTTCGAGGAGATTACGACACAGCGGAAGTGGTGGCGCCGGATCCTCTGACCACCGCCAAAAAATTCCGGGAACAGGGGGCTCACTGGCTCCATATGGTGGACTTGGACGGAGCCAAAGACGGCAAACCCGTCAATTCCCAGTTGATTTTTGAAGTGGTGGAACAGACGGACCTCCATGTAGAAGTAGGAGGCGGCATCCGGGATATGGAGACGGTGGAGCAATACCTGTCTCGGGGAGTCAGCCGTGTCATTTTGGGTTCTGCGGCTTTGCGGGATCCGGAGTTTGTCCGAGAGGCAGTCCGGCGGTATGGAAAATCCATCGCCGTGGGCATCGACGCCCTGGATGGCAAGGTTGCGGCGGAAGGCTGGCTGGAGCAGAGCCAGGTGGACTATTTGGAGTTTGCCAAGACCATGGAGGACGCAGGGGTCCGTTACCTGATTTGCACGGACATCCACCGGGACGGAACTATGAACGGTCCCAACCTGGTGATGCTGGACAAGCTCAACCAGGCAGTGAATTGTCATATTATTGCCAGCGGTGGCGTGTCCAGCCTGCTGGATATTGTGAACCTGTATGATTTGGGCCTGTATGGGGCGATAGCGGGTAAATCCATCTATACGGGAGCGCTGGACCTTCGGGCCGCCATCAGCGCCTGCCGGAAGATTTCCGGAAAGGGAGCGCCCAAAGACATGCCGGAGGATGAGCTGGACCTGTATTTCCGCAAGTCGGACCTGATTCCCGCCATCATTCAGGACGACGATACTGAGGAAGTGCTGATGTTGGCCTACATGAACCGGGAATCCTTCCGGAAATCTCTGGAGACAGGGTATACCTGGTTCTACAGCCGCAGCCGGAAGACTCTCTGGAACAAGGGAGAGACTTCGGGCCACACCCAAAAGATCGTCAGTGTTTACGCAGATTGCGATGACGATACTCTGTTGCTGCGGGTCAAGCAGAAAGGGGCTGCCTGCCATACAGGGAGCCACAGTTGTTTCTTTAAAAAACTCCGGGGAGAAGATCCGGAGAAATCCTAAAGGAGAACGGAAATGGATATTCTACATGAACTTTACGAGACCGTGGAAAGCCGCAGAACGGAGCAGGCAGAAGGTTCCTACACCTGTTACCTATTTGAAAAGGGCCTGGATAAGATCCTGAAAAAATGCGGGGAAGAGTGCAGCGAGGTGATCATCGCGGCCAAAAACGGCAAAAAAGAAGACACCGTAGGAGAACTGGCCGACTTGTTGTATCATCTGACCGTCCTGATGGTCAATGAAAATATTCCTTTTGAAGAGGTGGAGGGAGAACTTGCCCGCCGCCATCAGAAACAGGGAAATTTAAAAACCTTCCATCAGGTGGACAAGAACACATGAGTCGGGAAGAACTGCTGCGTGTTTGGAGGGAAGAGGCCAGCAGAGGCATGTCCGGCTGGGACTTTTCCCATTTGGAGGGGCGTTATCAGGTAGATCCTCTTCCCTGGGAGTATCGAACCCGGGTAAAGGAATTCCTTCGGCCTGGTGTACGCTTGTTGGATCTGGGCACAGGAGGCGGGGAAGTCCTCATGAGCCTGGGGCATCCTCCAAAACTGATCAGCGTCACAGAGGGATGGGAGCCCAACCTGGAGCTGTGCCGGCGGAGGTTGGAGCCCTTGGGGGTTACCGTAAAGTCTTACGACAGCCAGCGGGGAGAACCGTTGCCCTTTGAAGACGACAGCTTTGATTTGGTCTTGGACCGCCATGAAAGCTATGACTTGCAGGAAGTGAGCCGAGTGCTGAAAAAGGGCGGTTTTTTCGTGACCCAGCAGGTGGGCGGGGAGAACAGCCTGCCTCTGGCCAAACGGCTTCTTCCCGGTTTTCAGGGAAATTATGTGGGTTTTAACCTGGAAAATGAACTGCCTAAATTCCGTCAGGCAGGGTTTCGGATTCAATACGGCAACCAGGCCTATCCCCGGGGAAAGTTTTTGGACGTGGGGGCAGTGTGTTTTCACGCCAGCGTCCTGCCCTGGGAATTTCCGGATTTCTCGGTAGACCGATGTGAGGGGGAGCTTTTTGCCCTCCAAGAGCAGCTGGAGAGTCAGGGTTTTGTACCCAACCAGGAACACCGGTTTATCATTGTGGCCAAAAACAGAAAGTAGGGAACGCCATGGAAATTCGTCCTGTAGACAGGGGAGAGCTGCCTCAGCTTTTGCAATTGTACCGTCAACTCCATGGAGAAGGTTGGCTGGAAGAGGGGCCAAAAGCTCAAGCTCTTTGGGAGACCATTTTGAAAAGCCCCGGCTACACAATTGTGGTGGCAGCAGAAGGGGGAAGGCTTTGGTCTACCTGTACGTTGTTGGTGGTTCCCAATCTGACCCATCAAGGGCGCCCCTACGGGGTGGTGGAAAATGTGGTGACCGATGCAGAACGTCGGGGCCAGGGACTGGCAGGGGCCTGCTTGGCATACGCCAAAGAATTGGCCCAAAAGGAACACTGCTATAAATTGATGTTGATGACAGGCCGGAAAGACGCCGCTACTCTGGATTTCTACAGGAAAGCGGGATACCGGTCCGACGAAAAGACGGCCTTTGTCCAGTGGCTGTAAAACGAAATAATGCCATAGAGGCCAGAAAAATGCTCCTCCTCGGATAGACGGTGAAAGGACCGTCTTCCGAGGGGGAGCATTTTGCGTTCGATGGAAATGAGATCCAGATTCCGCGAAAAAGCGTGTTATTCTTGGGAAAGACCCAAGAGTCTGGCCACCGCCTGGATATTTTCCCGTTCCACATTCTTGAGGCGCTGGGCTTTTTCCCGAAGCTGATCCCGACGGGACAAGGAGGCCACTGCCTGATCCAAGGCCGCACACAGATTTTCCTGGGTCACATCTTCCAGTTCTACACAGCTTCCCTCTCCCAGGTATTTGAGGAAGGAGGCGATCTTGGGGTCATATCCCACCCCCACCAGAGGCACGCCGCTGAGGGAGGAGAAAATCAAACCATGAAGCCGCATGGAAACCACTGCTTCCATGTGACCAAGCAGTCCAATCAGCAATTCCGGTTCCGCCCAATCGTCCAAAATCACATAGGGAGCCTTCATATAGGGTACTACCTGATTGGCAGCCTGGGTGTCGTGGAAGATATTCAGGGAGAGGAACACGGGCTTGAGCCCGTATTTTTCATAGGCAGCATCCGCACAGGCGGCCAAAGCGGGAGCCTTTTCCCCAAAGTCGTGCCAGGTTCGCAGCATGAGGCAGAGGTACTTTTCGCCGGGCTGGAGGCCGTGTTTTTTCATATAGACCGCCACGTCCTCTTCCGGAGAGGGTGTGAGGACCAAAGCGGGGTCGGAGCAGAGAAGAATTTCCGGATGGCTGACCCCAAAGCTTTTCAGTTCTTCGGCAGAATCCCCTTCTCGAAGGGTGATGGTATCCACAGAGCCATCCAGGACCTTTTTCACCAGGCGGACATTTTTTTCTCCCCGAACGGGACCAATTCCACAGCCGTACATATCCACCTTGTTTCCCAAAAGCTTTGCCAGCCACAGGGTAAAGAGGTAATACCAAAGACTCCGCTGGCTGGTGACATTCTGAATCAAGGTGCCGCCCCCGTTGATATAGAGTTGGGACTTGCCCATGGCAGCCACCATTTTCGGCAAATTAAAGGTGTAGAAGGAGTTGACCCGGTACCGTTTCTTGACGCTTTCGGTGTTTTTGGCCAAAACCGTGATGGGCATAGAGTCGTCCAGTTCCTTGACCGATTGGATGATGGATTTTAAAATGGCGTCGTCGCCGGCATTGCCGTGGCCATAAGCTCCGCAGATAATGGCACCATCTCGTTTGCGGCTTTTTTGGCGAGCATCCCGTTTCAGGATACTCTCATAAATTTCCAGCTGATGCTCTACCATGCGGTCAATGGAAAATTCCCGGGAGGCTTTTTCGTAGATCCGTTCGCCAAAGGTCTGGCGAAGCTGGGCATCGTTTGCCAAGGTCAGCAGGTGCTGGGCCAACTGTTTTTCATCCCCAGGCTCAAAAATCAGACCGTTGACCCCGTCGTCAATGAGCACCGGTACGCCGCCTACATTGGAGGCAATGGTGGCTCGATGCATCCGGGTTCCCTCGGTGAGAGCATAGGGAAAAGTCTCGGAGAGGGAGGTGAGCAGGTTCATGTCGATGGCGTTGTAGAAGGAGTTGATGTCATTGAGCCAGCCAGCAAAGCAAACCCGGTCGGCAATGCCCAGATCTTTGGCCATCTGCTCCAGTTTTTGCCGGTCTTCCCCGTCTCCCGCCAACATCAGTTTCAAATGGGGGTTCTGGGAGCTTGCAATTTTTACGGCCTTGAGCAGGGTAGGAATGTCCTTGACAGGAGAAAGCCTGGCCACAATGCCGGCAATGACATCCCCTTCCTGGTATTGCATTCCGACGGATTTCAAAAACTCCTCTTTAGGCACGCAGTGAATGGGTGTTTTAAAGTCAATGCCGTTATAGATGGTGTAGATCCGATCCGCAGGGAACCCTCGGTCGATGAGAATATCGGTCATGGGATCGGAAACACCGATATAAAAGTTCACCCGACGAAGAGCCACCATGTTGGTTGCTCCATAGGAGAGCATGGCCACGGGACGACCCAGGTAATCCAGACGGTAGTCGCTGTGAACAGTGGTGACCACAGGGGCACCCAAATGTTTTTTAATCAGATTCCCCATGAGATTTCCCCGGGCGCCGTGGCAATGGATGATATCCACTTTCTGGCCCTGGAGAAGGCGCTTGAGTTCTTGGAGGCCCACCAAGGGATTTCCGGATTCGATCACTTGGATGGGAATTCCCATTTTTTCAGCGTCGTCGGAAAACTCTCCCCGGCGGAAGCAGAAAAGTTGGGCATCGATAGAGTGGTTCAATTCTTTCAGCAAGTTGAGCACATGGGTTTTGGCGCCGCCGGTATCGCCGCCGCCGATCAGGTGGATGACACGCATGGGGTTCCTCCCGAACCTTGCCCGAAGACCGGGCGTATTTTGACAGGAAATCAATGAATCAAAGTAATTCTCTCAAATAAATTATTATATAGGATCTTTGGCCGGGGCGCAAGGCATCCGGTGAAATTCCTCCAGGAACCAGATATCCTGGGCCACAAATTCCTTGCCATTCAGGTAAGCCAGAGAGCCGGCATCCGTTTGAAAGTCAAATTGCAGCTTGTAAGAATAAAGCGCCTGGTAGGGAAATCCGGTTCGTTTGTTCACGGCGTTTTTTCCGTATTTTCCATCTCCGGCCAAGGGGTGACCAATGGAGGCGAAGTGGGCCCGGATCTGATGGGTGCGCCCGGTGAGCAACTCCACTTCCACCAGGGTGAAATCCCGGCGCTCTTCCAGAACACGATACCGTGTTCGGATACTCTTGGCACCGTCCCTGGGTTTTTTAGAGATGTAAACCCGATTTTGTGACTCGTTTTTTTCCAGGTAGCCGGTGAGCAAACCTTCCCTAGGATGAAGATGGCCGCACACGACGCAGAGGTAAAACTTGTGCATTTCCCGATCTTTCACTTTCTGATTCAGAACCCGCAGTGCTTCGGCATTTTTAGCGGCCATGACAATGCCGCCGGTGTTCCGGTCAATTCGGTTGACCAGGGCAGGGGCAAAGGCATTTTCCTGCTTGGGGTCATATTCCCCCTTGTCATATAGGTAATGGCGGACCCTAGCGATGAGGGAGTCAAAGTGGTAATGCTCGTCCGGATGAACGATGAGGCCAGGCTTCTTGTCCAAGATCATAACATTTTCGTCTTCGTAAAGGAGATTGAGTTTATTGGGAGCCTTGAGAAAATCCTCTTCCCGCTCTTCTTTCTGGAAAAATTCCTCTTTCAGGTACAGGGATACCACATCCCCTTCCTGCAGCCGGGTGGAAATCTCGCAACGCTTGCCGTTGACCTTGATATCCTTTTTTCGGATACATTTGTAAAGCATGGCCTGAGGCAGGTTGGGATAGGCTTTGGTGAGGAACTTGTCCACACGCTGGCCGGCGTCGTTTTTCTGGATGGTTACTTGCCGCAAGGGCATAGGGAAGACTCCTTTCAGGGATGGCGTTTGGAGCGGTGAAAGCTGAAGAGACAGGCGGGAAGAGAGAGCACAATGCCGATCCCCAAAGCGATGGCCACGGCAATTTTGATAGTTTCCAAACCTTTAAAGAGGGCCTGGGTGTTGTCGCTCATAAACAGGTGATAACCGGTGTAATAGATGCCGGCGCCGGGAACCAGCGGGAAGATGCCGGTGATCAGGAAGACTGTAACCGGGGCTTTTCGCAGGAAGGCAAAGAAACGGGAAAACCATGCCAAGGCCACTGTGGCAAAAAAGGAAGCGGTGACTACATCGATGCCAAAGTCCGTACAGACCAGGTACACCAGCCAACCGATTCCCCCTGTGATCCCACAGCAGAGATACTCTTTTTGAGGGGTATGAAAGATGATGGCAAAGGCGATGGTTGAAACGAAGGCCACGGCAGTTTGAAAGAGCCAATACAAAAGGGTTGGGAGATCGATCACAGAAGCACACCTCCCATCAGCAGGGAAATGACCTTGACCACAACGCCTACACCGATGGCGATACACCCGCCCACCAACAGGGCGTCGAACATGCGGATGGTGCCGCTGAGGTAGTCGCTGTGGAAGAAATCCCGGATGGAGGTAGTCAAAGCCACACCCGGCACCAGACGGATAATGGACCCGATGATGATCTTGTCCATATGGTGGCCCACTCCCAAAAGCAAAAGCCCAGCCCCACATAGGGTGACAAGGGCACTGGCGGACAGATTGGTGAGAAACTTGGACATATTCTGTTTTGTAGTCCAATAGAGGTAGAGTTCCAAAACAAGGCCGCAGAAGAAGGCGGTGAGGGCGTCTAACCCATCTCCGCCAAACAGGTAGCTAAAGCAAGCGCTACCCACGCCGCAGGCGAAGGTGGCCAAAGGCAAAGGAGAATAGGGAATGGATTGGATGTTTTGGAGAATGGAGAAGGCTTCTTCCACCGAATGGCGTCCCTCCTCGATTTCTCTGGAGAGTTGATTGACAGCGCTGATGCGGCCCAGATGGGTGGTGGTGCTGGGAATATGTTTTAATTCTGCGGAATGTTCCGTGCCGCCTTCCTGGCCGATGGCAAAGATGGCGTTGGTAAGCACATACACGTTGAATTTGTCCACATGATACGCTCGCGCAACCCGTTCCATCGTTTCCTGAACCCGGGAGATTTCCGCTCCGTTGCGCAGGAGGGTTTCCCCCATTTGGAAGGAAAGCTCTAAAATGCTGTGATCCTCGCCCATGGCAATCCTCTTTTCTCAGGAATCTTTATCTTGTTAATGGTAAACGAACCGGGGGAAGATGTCAACCTTTCCGGGGGGAAATGGGCGGGGAAAACCATTAAGACTGAGAAAAGAAAACAGAGGATGCACAAAATGATTTGTCAAAATTAGAAAATAATATTCTTTCTAATCTGGAAACTTTATGGTATAATTCCAAATGAAAGGGAATGGGCCTTTTGGGAAAAGAGGGGAACAGACGTGAAAAGAGGAAAACTCTGTGGAAGTCTGCTGATTTGTGCTGCTTTGGTCTTTTTTTGCGGGATGACGCTGGAAGGGGCTGGTTTTTCCCCAGCCCTCAATGTGCAGATAGGGGAACGGGGAGATACGGTAGAAGTGTCGTTGCCCTACGACGGAACCTTAGGACCGGTGGCTGCTTTTCGTGTGCAAGTGGAGTATGATCCGGAGGCGCTGGAATATCTTCGTCCCAGTTTTGGGGAGACGGTCGCCATGGGGACCACTACCACGGTGGCCGATGACGGCTTGATTCAAAGTGTTTTCACGGCCTCTGACGGGGATTCCTGCCTGACACAATGGGAGGAAACCATTACCTACCAGTTTCGGGTGCGGGAAGAAGCGGTTGGAGGATTGCAGAGTATTTCTGTATCTGTATTTGAGATAGCCAGCCCAGATGCTCATTTCCTGGGAAATGACAGGAGCGAGACTCTCCAGTTTACCATTCCTGATCCGCCCAGTTCCGATGCTAGACTGTACTCCTTGCAACCGGAAACAGGGGAATTGGATCCAACATTTTCCCCGGACTGTCTCTCCTATTTTGTAACCGTACCCTACGATGTGACCACCATGACGTTTCAAGCAGAGGCGGCAGAGGGCGCCATATTCCGTGTAAACCGAAAGAATCTCGGTTCTGGCGGAAGCGATACTGTCTTTCAAATCACTGTCACTGCGGAGGACGGGGAGACAAAACTGATTTACCAGGTAACTGTGCATAGAGAGGAAAAAGAGGAAGATCCGGAAAGTACTGACGCCAGACTTCTTTCCCTGATTCCCGCAACGGGCACCCTCAGCCCCACCTTTTCGCCGGACATTCTTTCCTACACCTTGACGGTCCCCTATGAGGTGACCACCATGACTTTCACCGCAGAAGCGGCGGAAGGAGCCCGATTCTCAGTGAACCGGAAGAACCTGGGTTCTGGTGGCAGCGACACTCTATTTAAGATTACCGTCACCGCAGAAGACGACGAGACAAAACAGATCTATGAAGTGACCGTCCACCGAAACGAAAAGGGATCCGCAAATACCGCTTCTTCCAGTTCACACACGTCCTCATCCGGATCCAATGAAAGTTCAGGATCTCATTCCTCAGGCGGATCTGGAGATGCGTCTTCGGAAAAAGACACCCAGGGTGCAGGGGAAAAAGCTGCAGAATCGGAGGAAAAGTCCCAGGCCGTGCCGGTAGCAGTGGTATCTGAGCCCATGGATGGAACCGGTGGGGCAGGGGAGTTGTTGGAAGGGACCGATGCTTCCGAGCAGATCTCTTTAAACGAGGAGAACACCTCCGTATTGCCTGGGTTCCTGGTGCTGTTGGGATTTAGCTTATTTGGATTCCTTTCCGGTCCATTGTCCAAATGGTTGGCCAAGCGATTCCCGGACGAGAAATCCCCAGATGAACCGGAGAATCCTGGACCGTAAGCCAGAAAAACCTCCTTCGCCGAAAGCAGCGGAGGAGGTTTTTTCATTTCTTTTTAGAGCGGCGCAGACGTTTCTGAACTCGTACATCGCGCCCTAAAAACTCCAGTTTTCCATAATAGCCCGTGATTCTGGAAGCGAACCGTTCGCTGTAGCGATCTTCCAGCTCTTTCAAGGAGAGGTTTGTGCTGATGATGGTGGGTTTATCGGCCAGCATCCGCGCATTGACGATATTGTAGAGGGCGGCGTTTACATAGGCGGAGGGAAACTCCGTGCCCAAATCGTCCAGGATCAGCAAATCGCAATCGATCAATTGGGCGTTGGTACCCCCATCCTCTGGAATATCTCGATCGAAGCGTTCTTTTTCCAAGGCCACCGCGAAACTTTGGGCGGAACCATAAACGACTCCGAACCCTTTTTCGATGGCTTTGGCGGCAATGGCCAGGGAGAGGTGGGTTTTCCCCAGTCCGGTGCCCCCCTTGAAGAGAAGGCTGGGGGAGTTTGCCCGGAATTTTTCCCCATAGCTTTTGCAGGCCCGGAAGACTTTTTCCATTTGGGCGTATGTGCGGTCATCATCCTTGTAGTATTCCAGGGAAAATTTATCAAAGGAACAATTCTCCAAAGGCACGCTCATGCTGAGTTTTTCGAAGGCCAAGTTCCGCTGGATAGACCGGAGACAACTGCACATGTGGCCATCCACATAGCCGGTGTCCCGGCATTTAGGACACTGATATTGAGGAGTCACGTCGGCCTCGGTGAGATTGAACTCCGAAAGCAGCCGATTGTATTCCGCTTTTAAAGACAGACCCCGGTCACGGAGTTTTTCAATTTCTCCTCGAACGTCTCCTCCGTTGAGGACCGCCCTGGCAGCGCCGGCAGCATTGGAGGCCATCTCGTTTTTAATTTCCCGGGCACGGGGGCACTGGGCGTAGAAAGCTTCCCGTTTTTCCTCTGCGGCGGATTCCGCCTGCTGCCTGCGGTGTTCCAATTCCAGGCAGGCAACCTGATAAATCTTTTTTCCATATCCCATGGTTTACAGCTCCTCAGGCAAATCGAAGAAGCTGATTTTCTCCAGTTCTTCGATGTCGTAGGTTTTGTTGTCTTCCCGTTCTTCCCGCTTTTTAGAATCCCACTGTTCCAATTCTTGCAAGTTTCGGATTCCTTGTTTCTGCCAGCTTTCCAGAATTTTATTGATATAGCTGACGTTAAACTTGCCGGTGTTATCGGCGCAACGTTCGTAGGCGGCAGTGAGCATTTCGGGAGTAAATTTCCACTGGTAGACCCAACGATAGGCGGCTTCCTCCTCCCGCTTGGTAGGGGAGCGTCTGGGAAGACCTGCGGCAGATTCCACCTTGGCCCAAGCCTGGCGTCGTTCGTTGAGTTCTTGGAGTTTTCTTTCAGCGGCGTCCAGGGTGAAAATTCCATTTTCCGCCCAGTCCCTTGCCACGGAGTCAATATAGGAGGTGCCGGTTTTCCCAACGTCCTTGGCATAGTGCAGAAGCATGACCACCACTTCTACCGGTAGGCCATAATCATCGCAGATAGTCAGCAATTCGGAGGTCATGGCAGGGGAGAGGGTTTTTCCCAAAGTAGCTTCTGCCTCCTGCATTAAATACCGGATTTCCTCGGACTCCCCAATGCGCGCAGCCAAATGAAGGGTGTCCGGTTTGACCATTCGTTTCCGCTGGGGAAGCCGCTGAGCAACGGCGGGAGCGGGGGAAACAGGTGCAGGAGAAGGGACAGTGTTTTCCTGGGGGACGGGAGAAAGGACGCCGTCGTGTTCAGAAATAAGGCCAGCCTTTTGCCAATACTCCAGAGCGTCCAAGGCACTGTCCTGGGTCATCCCCAAGGTTTCAGCCAACTCTTCCGGAGACACTGTTTCACCTCCGTGGCGCAGCAACCACAGGATGACCTGGAGCTGTTCTTTTCCGGCCAACTTCAAATGCTGATCTACCAAAGCGCATGGAACGGCAAAAACACTGTTCCACGGGCCCAAATCCAATCCATACTTCATCCAGGGGTCCCCCTTTCCATTGCAAATCCCATTGTCTGGGGGATATTATAGCACAGAATCCACGGGGAAAAAAGTGGGACTTTTATCTTGACAGTTCCTCCCCTTTTCTAGTATAATAACTAGGCGCTGAAGAAACGCTGTGTGAAACGGGGAGAGGGAAGAGTTTTCCGTTTCCGGATGCATGGGGATCCATTACGGATGGCGCATGAGGAAAAGTGTGCTGGCATAGCTCAGTCGGTAGAGCAGCTGATTCGTAATCAGCAGGTCATTGGTTGTCGCTAAGGGTGAACAACCGGGAAGAAACACGTTGGGCCTCCAGTTGCAGTCTCAACAGGCAAACAGATTGAAAAAAGTGAATATGCTGGAATAGCTCAGTTGGTAGAGCAGCTGATTCGTAATCAGCAGGTCGCGTGTTCAAGTCACGTTTCCAGCTCCATGAAAAAGTCCAGGAATCATGCGGGTTCCCGGGCTTTTTTGTATTCGCGGAATATTCTCTTTTATGCTTTATAAGAAATAAGAAACAACCCCAAAGTCGTTTTCCAATGTGCTGATGACTCCGTCAAAGTCCTTTTTCGTCCCGTGTGTGGCCCAGAAAGGCGGGTGAGGACACCAACTGGGGGTTGGGACCCGCAGACCAGAAGAAAGCCCCCAAAAGCCAAAATTCTCGGTTTCTTCAAAGCGTTTTTCTGTTTTGGTATATTTTTAGGCAGCGCAGGGTGATATAATAAAAATAGGCGAAAGCCCAATACCACAGCATTCCGGTGAGGATCACACCCTGTGTGACCTCAGGCATTCATGAGCCCCGCGAATCAATATAAAATATTCCACTGCAGGTGGATCCCATGAAAGTCCACAGTATTTGGCGCTGTGCCGGCAGCGTGGTGTGGCCCTTCCGCGATGCGGAAAGGAAACAACTTGAACCAAGTAGAGATCCTCTACGAAGGTGAAACTATATCAGTGCCAAAGGAGGTCGCGGACTTTCTGGAGCAGGATCGGAAGCGGGCGGCAGCTCAGGACAAGCGGGACGAGAGGCATCTTAGTAAAAGCGAGTTTGAAACGGTGCTGTCCTGTATGGCCAGTTGTGCGTCTTTGGAAGAATCTGTGCTCCGAAGCCTCCAGCTTAAAAATCTGCGGGAAGCTGTGAAAGCCCTGAGGGAAGAGGATCAAAAGCTCATCTCTCTCCGCTACGACAGCGAACTGACCATGGAGGAAATGGGGAAACTCCTGGGTGTTTCCAAAATGGCAGTATCAAAGCGACTGAAGAAACTTCACCAAACCCTGAAAAGCTCTGTCGAATGACAGGGCTTTTCGCCTGTTATCTCATATTCGCTTTGGTAATATCCTCCCATAATGACCCACCATTTTCAGAGAAGCCCTTACCGGTTTCTCTTTTTTCTGTTTTTTAAACTTTTTGGTTTACAACCCCTTTCCAAGTGTCCTTATAGATGAAGGGGTGAAACAGCCCCTATAAGACTTGAGAAAGGAGGCAAACCATGAAGCAAAAACCATTGTTTACCGTGGACGGCGAAACGTTGACCACCACCCTGCTGCCGCCGGTACGGTTTGTGGTGGAGGACTTCCTCCCACAGGGACTGCACCTGCTGGCGGGAGCGTCTAAGATTGGCAAATCTTGGCTGGCTCTTTGGCTGTGTCTGCAGGTGGCGAAGGGGGAGAAGGTCTGGAATTTTCCCTCCAGGAGGGGGGATGTGCTCTACCTCTGTCTGGAAGATAACTACTCCCGTATCCAAAGCCGCCTGCTGGACATCACCGATACCGCTCCGGGAAATCTCCACTTCGCTACGGCTTCTGAAAAGCTGCGCTGTGGGCTGGAGCAGCAGATCCAGCAGTTCCTTGCAGGGCATACACATACGGTGCTGGTGGTAATCGACCCCCTCCAGCGGGTCCGGGGAATGGGCGGGGACGCCAACGCCTATGCCAACGACTACCGGGGCCTGGAAGTGCTGAAGGCCCTGGCCGACAGCAATCATCTGGCCATCCTGCTGATCCATCACCTACGAAAACGGGAAGACGAGGACCCCATGAATATGATCTCCGGCACTATGGGGATCAGCGGGGCCACCGATTCCAACTTTGTTCTTCGCAAGGACAAACGCAGCTCCCGGACCGCCACCCTCTACTGTACGGGAAGAGATATCACCTATCGGGAGTTGAAAATCTCCTTCGATTCCCAGGCCCACCGCTGGCTGTTGCTGGACGACGGCGCCCAGGAAGAGCCCGTCCCCACAGACCCTTTAGTGGTTCAGCTGGCGGAATTTCTCCGTGCCAAGAGGGAGTTTGCCGGCACCGCCACAGAGCTTTCCCAGGCGCTGGAGCCCTTCACGGGGGAAACAATCCTGCCCAACGTGCTCATGAAGCGCCTGATTCGTCACCGGGACCAGGTGGAGAAACAGGGCGTCCTTCTGGAAACCAGCCGGACAAGAGAGGCCCGACGCATCCACCTGTCCCTCCGTTGTGACGGGAGTGACGGCAGTGACGGGAAAAGTTCCACAGTCCCTGTATCAGATTTGTTGTCACAGCCGTCGCAGCTGTCACAGGAAAAGCGGGGAATGGGACCTGGGTAAAACATGCCCGTTAGGGCATGGCAAGTTTCGCCGCTGTGGTACGGCCGGGGCCTTGCCCCACCCGTTCTGCGGCAGAGTGGGCTAAGCCCGCACCCCTATTTTATAAAAAGGAGAGATATGGATCATGAATGATTTTACCCTTTTCAAAGCAAAGCAGGAAACTCTGGACTATGTGTTGTCGGAGATGGAAAAGACACTGGGAGAGCAGATGCCTCCTGCTCAGGCGGTGGCATCTTTCCTAGAGGATCCAGAGGGGGAAGCCCAGCTGACAGACCTCCAGCAGCTGGTCCTCATGGACAAGCTGCTGGAGTGGAACGAGATCAACGTCCGGGTAACCTCAGATCTTCTCCGCTATAAAATGATGAAACAGGCGGGGATTGTTCACTCTTTGGACGAGTTCCTGGAGCGATGTTACTCCGACAGTGAGGAGGAATGACCGTGACACGCAACAACTTTATCCGCGCCAGAGTGGCGGATTGGGAGAAGCACTTCATCCAGTCCAAGGCGAAGGAGGCGGGCCTTTCGGAAAGCGAATTCGTCCGCCGGGCTGCCATGAACAAGGACGTGACTGTCCTCCCAGGAGTGGATGAGCTGGTCCGGGAGCTCCGCTACCAGGGCAACAATCTGAACCAGCTGACGGTGATGGCCCGGCAGGGACGTATCAAGCTGGTGGACTTAGGTCCGCTCCTGGAGGTGTACCAAAGGACATGGCATGCGTTAAATTTGTTGCTGTCTCGCGTGGGCTGAGAGGTATCGTAGACTATGTGACCAACCGGGAGAAAACAAATGAATCGCTGATTTCCGGGGTGAACTGCCTGCCCCAGACCGCTGTGGAGGAATTCCAGGCGGTGAAGCTACGATTCCACAAGACAGAGGGGAGAAGTTATTACCACATTGTCCAGGCCTTCTCTCCCGATGATCCCCTGGACTTTGCTACTGCACATGAGATCGGCGTGGCCTTTGCCCAGTACTTCCAGGGATTCCAATGCCTGGTGGCCACCCACCAGAACACGGCACACATTCACAACCACATCATTCTCAACTCGGTAAACTTTGAAACGGGGAAGAAATTTCACCAGAGTGCAAGGGAGATGGGGCAAGCCAAAGAGTACTCCAACCAGCTGTGCAGGGAGCGGGGGCTTTCTGTCACGGAGGTGAAAGCAGCCCCATCTTGTATCCCCCGTTGGAAGCGGAAACTGCGGCAGGACATCCGATTTGCTATGGAAAACTCCCATACCCGAGAGGAATTCATCCATAGAATGGAAGCCATGGGGTATCGGGTGAAATGGGAGCCGGACCAGAAATATATCACCTACACTACGCCGGACAACATCCGCTGCCGGGACAGCAAGCTTTTCGATTCCACGCTCCTTCGGAAGAATCTGGAGAGCTACTTCGCCATGGGCGGGGCGGAGTATTTGGAAGATACCATCCAGGTTTCTGCAGACAGCGGTGTCAGTTTGGAGAATGCTGTGTGGGACTTTTCCTCTCTTTTGCAGGATCTGAACGAGGAGGAAAACGGATACCACTTGGAAACGGTTCACCACAGCCGGGAGGAGTTGGAGCATATCCTGGCGCGGGGCGGCAAGCTGGACCATACCCAGTACGCAGTGGACGAAGAAGAGGAATACGAACAGACCCATGGATTCTCTATGGGAATGTAACTGAGAAAGGAGAACACTACGAACCTTTTGATGCCAACGCTGTATACCAGCCACAACACGGTGATTCGAGGCGTGCGGTATATCACCCTCAGCGTCTTTCGGGGGGAGAAAAGTATTTTCGACAAGGTGGGAGAGATGATCGCCGGGGATGAGGCTCTGTCCTCTTTCCACAAAGAAGAGAAAGAACATTCAGTGAGTTACGGTATGGATAAAGAGGAGAAATAGGGGTATGGTGTGGGAAGGAAAGGAGGCAGCCCCCATGGAAAAACCGCAGGCCGCTATTTACTGCAGGCTCAGCCAGGACGATGGGAGTCTGGGGGAGTCCGGCAGCATCCAGACCCAGAAGGCGATTCTCACCCAGTACTGCCAGGAACACCACATGGAGATCGTAGACTGTTACTGCGATGACGGCTGGAGCGGCACCAACTTCGACCGCCCCGCCTTCCAGAGAATGATCGGGGATATTGAAGCGGGCAAGGTCAACACAGTTATCGTCAAGGACCTCTCCCGGTTCGGCAGAGAGTACGCCCAGATGGGCCTTTACATTGAGCACTATTTCGAGGAAAAAGGCGTTCGATTCCTCTCTCTGGCGGAGAACATAGACTCCCAAGAAGGCTTGAATAATTTAGTCCTTCCCTTCACCAATGTCATCAACTCTCTCTATGCGCGCCAAGCATCGGAAAAGACAAAAGCAGCCCATCGGGTCCGGGCCAAGAACGGGATGTTTCTTGGCTCCCGGGCCCCTTATGGGTATCAGAAGGATCCCAAAGACCGCCATCACCTGATCGTAGACCCGGAAGCGGCAGAAGTGGTGAAGGAGATCTTCCAGATGTTTGCGGACGGGATCGGATATGTGCGCATGACCAAGATCCTCCGGGAGCGGAACATTCTCAATCCCCAGGCCTATTTCAACCAGAACAACCCGGACTACTACAAGCACAGCGACTACTGGCGCAAGCCCTTCGACTGGCACGCCACCTCGGTCCGAGCGATTCTTAACAACCAAGTTTACCTGGGCAAGCTGACTTTTGGAAAAACAAAAACAAAGGGTTTCTTCGATAAGCGCCGGGTGCCCGCCGAGGAATCAGACTGGATTGTGGTGGAGCATACCCATGAGCCGCTGGTGAGCCAGGAGCTCTGGGATACGGTCCACCAGATGATGAAAGCCCGCCGCAGGGAAAATGGCAGCGGCCATGTACAGCCCTTTGTGGGGTTGGTGAAATGCGCTGGGTGCGGTTCTTCTCTCAACGCCAGCTACGACAACAAGAAGGGGAAATATACGGGCTTCTCCTGCTGGGTGTACAAGAACTACGGCAAGCAACGATGTACCTCCCATGCCATAGGTTGGCAGACGTTGAATCGTCTGGTATTGGAAGACATTCGCCGCAACGCCCAGGTGGCCAAGTTAGCTTCTTCTCGGTACATGGAAATGCTGCTCGCGGCCAAGCTGGAAAAAAAGAAGGGGGAAACAGCCCGGGCAGAGCGTGAACTGAAAAAGGCAGAGAAACGTGTGGAAGATCTGGACAAGATCTTAACGAAGCTCTACGAGGACCAGGCCTTAGGAAAGATCAGCGAATCCAGGTACCAGGCTATGGCTCCCGGCTATGAGGATGAACAAGCTTCCCTGAGAGAGCGGGTAGGCCAGCTGCAGGAGCAACTGGCCCACACCCAGGAGGTCCAGGACAATATTGAGCAGTTTATCCCTCTGATTCAGAAGTACACAGACATTCAGGAGCTCACACCCCACATACTCAACGAGCTGATCGAGAAGATCGTAGTCCACGAGAAAAAGGTGGAGGAAGATGGATCCAAAAGCCAGCTGGTTGAAATTCACTACAAATTTGTGGGCTGTATTGACCTGGGTGCGATGTTGGGCTAATAGAAGAAAAAGCAAAAATGAAAATAGGCCCTGGCGGAAAGCTGGGGCTCAGTTTTTTGGTTGCTACAAGGTAATAGCTTTATTTTAGAATGCTATATTCTTGTAGCAAAAGGAACGATGAGTTATAATACAAAGAAACAGGCATTAGTACTAGCACACTCTTGTAAAACGACAGAAGATTATAGCTTTAGGGAATGACTGCTGATAGGGAGTCCGAGGCGTCTTGCCTGTTATAGATATAAAGGAGATCACCGATGTTTTATCAAATGATTACCAATGCGCGGGACCGTTGGTTTTCCTCCCCCGCTTGTACTGCACGGGAGGTCATGAAATATATTGAGCAGACGAACCAGATGCGTGACGCCCAGGTGGATGCCATCAAAACCTATTTGTTCCTGAAAATTGCCTGCGGGTGTGTGCCGCTCTCGCAGTTGTTTTGCCAGGGAACATTCAATACGCTGAACTTGGAGCAGGAGGAAATTTCTACCAGTGTTCGTGACTTTCTGGAGGATCACCCAGATGCGGCGGCTCTATTTGAATATGCCTGCTTGAAAAATGACAGTGGGGAACAGGTATCCGAGAAGCTGGAGAAGCAGATACGCAAAGCTCCGGAGAGTATTGACTATGAAAAATTTTTCCGTGATGCCTTCTATGGCGTGTCCTATACAGACTACCTGTTCAGTCTCCCCATGGGGGCGGGAAAGACCTATCTGATGGCGGCGTTCATCTACCTGGATCTGTACTTTGCCAGGAATGAACCCAACAACCCCGCATTTGCCCACAATTTTATGATTTTTGCTCCCTCCGGCTTGAAGTCCTCTGTGGTGCCAAGTTTGAAGACCATCCAGCGATTCGACCCCACCTGGGTGATCCCGGAGCCCGCTGCCTCGAAAATCAAGCGGCAGCTGTCCTTTGAAGTACTGGACCAGTCCAAGACGGCGAAGAAATCCAACAAGACGAAAAATCCCAATGTGCAGAAGATCGCCAATCATCAGCCCCTTTCCGAACTGTTCGGCCTGGTGGCCGTGACCAACGCGGAGAAGGTGATCCTGGACCGCATCCAGGAAAAGGCCGGACAGATCAGCATGTTTGAGGAGAGTGACGATGAAAAGGATCGGCAGGCCAACGAGTTGCGAAACTTGATTGGAAAGTTGCCCTCTTTGTCTGTATTTATCGATGAGGTCCACCATGCGGTCAGCGATGAGATCAAGCTCCGTGCAGTGGTCAACAAGTGGGCAGAAAATCAGACCATCAATTCCGTTGTCGGTTTCTCCGGTACGCCCTATCTGGAAAAGGCGGAGAAGATTCAGGTGACAGCTGGTCTCTCCGTCTCCTCGGTTGAAATTTCCAACACTGTCTATTACTATCCCTTGATCGATGGCGTGGGTAATTTTCTCAAAAGGCCCATCGTGAAGATTGCCGATCTGCCTGACAGCAGCCGGATCATCGACCGCGGTGTCCGGGAATTTCTGGACAGCTACAAGGATACCGTCTACCCAGACGGGACTTGTGCCAAGCTGGGGATCTATTGTGGAACCATCGAAAAGCTGGAGGAAATGGTCAATCCGATGGTGAGGAGCATTGTAACGGAATATGGTTTGACCGCTGACAGTATCCTGAAATTCCATAAAGGCAATAAGCAGTACCCCCAGCCGGCGGACAGCCAGATGGAATTTGACAGCCTGGATCAGCCCTTTTCCAAGATCCGCATCGTTCTGCTGGTGCAGATTGGGAAAGAGGGCTGGGATTGCCGTAGCCTGACGGGGATCATCCTCTCCCAGGAGGGGGACTGCCCCAAAAACATGGTGCTGCAAACAGCTTGCCGTTGCTTACGCCAGGTGCAGAAAGACGCGCTGGAAACGGCGCTGATCTATCTCAACAGCAGCAACGCGGAAAAACTCAACAGCCAGCTGCAAAAGCAGCACCACATTACGCTGCAGGAGTTTTCCCAGGCGGATCATCATAAAGTACCGTTGGCCCGATATGACCGCACCGATTATCTCCGCCTGCCCAAGATGGACTTTTACCAGTTGAAAATCCACTATGAGACTTTGATCGTGGAACCCGCCCAACCGGAAAAAACGATCCCGGATGCCTGCAAGGATGCGGAAAGCGCGGCAGGCGTCATCAAAACCACCGACTTCTCCATGAAAGTAGTGGATAGAAGAGTGGACGATGAGGAGCGCGGCGCCGCCCCGGCGGCTTATCCCGCCTGGCTCTATGGGATTGTCCGCAGCTCCCTCTATACCCTTACCATGGAGGAATTGCAGCCCTATGACGCCCAGCTTCGCTCTATTTTTGAGGCGGTCACCTATCAGCGGGACGGCTCCCGGTATTTCAGTTCCAAATATGATCTGCCCCGGGTGGAGGCGAATATCCGCAAGGCCTTTTGCGTCCTTCGCTCCTACGAGACACGGGAGGAGCGGATCCCCCAGTCGGCCAGCCTGCTGAACATCGCCAACTTTACGCAGACAGTTGAGACCGAACGGCCACAGGATTACTATCCCGACCAGAAAACGGTTGAAAATATCATTTTGGATGACAGAGGAAAAATGAAATTGAAACCGGATATTGCAGCGGCGATTCTGGCCTTGGAAGCGGATGACAGCGAAGCAAACAGAGCAATTGCGGCAACACTCCGCAAGCAGAATTCCTCCCATCCCCAAAAGGACCGCTCCTTCCACTATCTGCCCTATCACACCGACAGCGGCTTTGAGCAGATATTCCTGCGGGAGGTGCTGACCTTCCCGGAAATCGAGCGTCTGGGGCTAGAGGTCTACTACAACGGCGACTGGGCCATGACGGAGTTTAAGATCAAGTGCTATAAACACAGCGCCGGCACCTGGCAGTATGTAGGAATGTACACGCCGGACTTTCTCATCCTCCAGCGCAGAGACGGCAAGATCTACAAGGCTATGATTGCCGAGACCAAGGGCGAGGCCTATGCCAACGATCCAAAATTCAAGGATAAAAAGGCCTTCGTGGAGACAGAGTTTTTACGGCAGAATAACGCTGCCTTCGGCTACACGCGGTTTGAGTATCTGTATTTGGAGGATACGCTGCCCGAGCGGGACAGAATTGTGCTGACGCAGAAGAAAATTTGCGAATTTTTTGAGGAGAAACTATGAAATGGATTGAATATCAGAAAAAACTTGGATTAGGCTTTGATGACAATAGAAAAATGCTTCGTTTCTATGCACTTATGCATAATCATTTCAAAAATGCCCCCTATAGCCTTTTTAATTTCGAAACGGAGAAGGCGTTTTGTGATACAATAGGCGTTTGCATGATTGCGAATGACGATCCCATCTTTGGAGATCAAATCTATGGTTTAGAGAGGGCCTGGTTTTACTTAAGCAACCACAAGACTAATTTTCTCGATTTTCTTTCTTGTTGCGTTGCCCTTGTAAATGCGTACGGCGAACAAGAAAAAAATATAAAGCAATGGTTGAAAACAACTATATTAGATTCACTGGACGATTGTCAGATAAACTATGAGCTTCTAAGTGATGCAGATGGCATATTCATTTTTTCAAAGGGGGCAAAAGAACTCGATGCTGCTCTTGTTTCAGAGCCCTTGGAGTGGTTAAAAGAATACCCCCAAGCCCGTATAGCCTATACAAAAGCTCTAAAAGAATATTCGGAGGCAACAACCACGAACGCCAGCGATGTTGCAGACAAGTTCCGCAAAGCATTAGAAACCTTTTTTCAGGAATTTTTTGAAGGCGGGCGTTCTTTAGAAAAGTATGTTTCTGACCACACCTATGAACAATACCTTAATCAGCGTGGAATTCCAACCGAACTGCGTGATGAGTTAAAAAATACTGTTATGGCTTATTGCAGATTTATTAATAATAATGCCAAGCACCATGATAAGACTCAAGTTAATATTTTGGAGTATCTTATGTACCAGACAGGCAATATTATCAGGCTTCTAATCACATTGAAGCAGGAGGAAGAGAAAAATGCCGATTAAATATGTACCGTTTATCCCTGAGCCAGTGGAGGGACAGGCTGTATTGGGAAACTTTAACCGCATTCTCAAGTATAAGGGCGCGGATGATATGTCCATGGTGCTCCAGCGTGGAATGCCCCTGTACGAGATGGAAAAACAGGAGACCGTGGGGGAAAACAAGGACGGCAACCTGGTCATCCGGGGCGAGTGCGTCTCCGCCTGCGCTTATTTGAAAGAGCAAGGCATCCAGGTAGACCTTGTGTACATCGATCCGCCTTTTGCCAGCGGCGCGGACTACGCCAAGAAGGTCTACCTTCGCCGCAATCCTAAGGTGGCGGAAGCCATCGCCCAGGCGGAACAGGAGCTGGACATTGACGAACTGAAAGCCTTCGAGGAAAAGATGTACGGCGATGTGTGGGATAAGGAAAAATATCTCAACTGGATGTATGAGAATCTCATGGCAATTAAAAGCGTCATGAGCGAGACTGCAACAATTTTTGTTCATTTGGATTATCACATTGTGCATTATATGAAGATACTGATGGATGAAATATTTGGGGAAGATAACCTAATAAATGAGATCATTTGGCGCCGAAAGCAATCTGTATCTTGGGCGTCAAAGCAGTTTGGTATTACGAATGACACAATTTTGTGGTATGCCAATGATGCAGATGAATATGTGTTTAATCCTGAGTATTCGCTTGACGATGAGAACACGCAAAAATATATTGCTGAGCGGTTTGTGTTTGATGATGGAGATGGGAGAGGACGATATATGAAATCGCCTCTTGTTAATTCTCTGTATCGTCCCAACCTTAAGTATGAGTTTCATGGGATACAGCCGCCTCCAAATGGATGGTTATATAAGAAGGAACATTTGGAGCGCTGGTATGAAAACGGCGAACTGGTTATGCCTACTGATCCAACAAAAAGAATTTCGCGAAAAATATACCTGTCTACTTACCAAGGACAACCAGTTCAGAATATTTGGCTTGACATACCGATCGCAAACCCAATGTCAAAAGAACGAGCAGATGTGGATTATGCTACTCAAAAACCGGAAGCCCTATTAGAACGTATTATTAAAACCGCATCTAATGAGGGGATGCTTGTTGCCGATTTCTTTGGCGGAAGCGGCGTCACGGCGGCGGTGTCCAGCAAGCTGGGCCGTCGTTTCATCCACTGTGACATCGGCCTCAACTCCATCCAGACCACCCGGGACCGTCTGAAAGCTGATGGCGCACAGTTTGATGTGCTGGAAATCAAGGATGGCGTGCAGCTCTACCGCAACCCCGTCCAGACCATGGACAAGATCAAATCATTGATTCCCGGCCTGAAAAACGAGGACTCTCTGGACTCCTTCTGGGAGGGAGCCGTCACCGACAGCAAGCTGGGCACCATCCCCGTCTATGTTCCCAACCTGATGGACAGCTCCTCCAAGCTGCTGGATGTGGTGACTATGAACCGCATCATCCATCAGGCCATCCCTGACCTGGATAGTAGAATTAAAAAGGTTATCGTCTACTACATCGACATTACCAGTGAGGAGGAGATCCGCAAGTTTATCGCCCAAGACGACAGCACCGATGTGGAGATCGAGCTGCGGGATCTGAAAGCGGTGCTGGACGATGTGGTCATCGGCGACTGGGCGGAATTCCATGTGGAGGAGCGGACAGACGACCTATTCGGCTGCTATGCCGTGGTGGTGGATGCTTTTGTCAGCGATCGGGTGCTCCAGAAGATCGATGAGTTCAACCAAAAGGCCCGCATGAACGCCACCGCCAAGAAGCCCTTCCGGCCTACCGAGATCAGCGATACCGGACTGGAGCTCATCGAATACCTAAGCCTGGACTGCTCTGCTGTCCAGGGCGAGTGGTACTCCGATAGCGAGATAAAGATCGATAAAAACGGCTTTGTTATCTGCAACGGCAAGAAAACCAAGAACTTCTGGGACGGTACAATCCGTAGCGAGAAGAAGCCACTGCGACTGAAAATCCGTAATATCTGCGGGGATGAAACGGTATGGAAGGCGTGAGTTCCTTTCACTGATTTAATCTGTGCAATTTTCAAAGAACGCCCTTACCAACAACCACCGGTCGTGTGTTCGAGTCACATTGCCAGCTCCAAAAAACGGTAAAGTCCTTTTGGACTTTACCGTTTTTATATGTTTTGGGAAAGTACCTCTGAGAGAAATTTGGGGATCAAGTGCATTGGTATTATAAAATTCGCCGGGAAACTGGAGGAATTTCCCAAGATGTGGTATGATACTGAATTGTAATGGTAAGGGCAGGGTGCCGCCACAAGGTAGAAAGAAGTTCTAAGAAATAGAAAGCTCAGGTGTAGCGCAATGAGTGTAAAAACAAGTTCCGAACAAGAAAACATATTTCAGAATCTTCCAATTCCTACTGCTTTGCGCAAGATGATCCTGCCGGCAGTGGCCAGCCAGCTGATCGTTTTGATCTACAACATGGCGGATACTTTTTTTGTAGGGCAGACCAACAATCCCTACATGGTGGCAGGAACCTCTCTGATTTTGCCGGTGTTTAACATCACTCTGTGCTTGGCAGGCCTGGCTGGTATAGGTGGCGGATCCCTGATTGCCCGACTGCTGGGACAGTCTCAAGAAGAGGAGGCCAAGCGGGTCAGTGCCTTTTCTTTGTACTTGGGGCTGCTAATTGCGGCGCTGTTTGCAGTGGGAATCGGCATCTTCATGGAGCCTGTTTTGAGTTTACTGGGAGCAGGGGAAAACACCTACGAATATGCCAGACAGTATGCCCTGTGTGTCATTGTGATCGGTGGGATCCCCACGGTTCTGTCCAATGTATTGTCCAATTTGATCCGCAGCATTGGACGGTCCAAAGAAGCCAGCGCAGGCATCATTCTGGGCGGACTGTTGAATATAGCGCTGGACCCGATTTTTATGTTTGTGCTGTTTCCAGACGGCTATGAGGTGTTGGGTGCGGGAACAGCCACTTGCATTTCCAACTGTGTGGCCTTTCTCTATTTTATTGTCGTGCTGCTGCGAATGGGTCGAAATTCGGTAGTGACATTTTCTCCCAGGGTGGGGATGCCTCGCAAGAGCAGTGTGATTGCCGTATTTGGGGTAGGGATTCCCTCTGCGGTTGCCACACTCCTTTTCGACTTGGACTATGTGATCATCGATAAGCTGATGGTGTCGTATCACGACCTGGCCCTGGCTGCCATCGGGATTGTGTTGAAGGTGGAACGGTTCCCCTTGAATGTGGGTATTGGAATCTGTCAAGGTATGTTGCCCTTGGTGGCATACAATTACTCGGCGGGGAATGCCCAGCGCATGAATGACGCCATCCGGCTTTCCCGTAGGTTGGGGCTGGTCATTGCGGGAATCAGCATTGTGTTGTATGAGCTGTTCGCGGTGCAGTTTTCACACCTGTTCATCTCGGATGCCCAGACAGTGGAGTTGGCGTCGCAATTTTTGCGCATCCGTGTGTTGGCCACACCTTTGATGTTTTTGAGCTTCTTCACGGTCTATCTGTTCCAGGCCTTTGGTAAGGGGAAGATCTCCCTATTCTTGGGAGTGACCCGGTGGCTGATTTTTAACATTCCCATGTTGTTCCTGTTAAACGCAATTTTCGGGATGTTTGGAATTGTCTGGTCCCAGGCCACGGCCGATATTCTGACCGTTTTGCTGTCCTTCTTCGTCTATTGGAAGTATAAGCCCTCCGTGGGAACGCTCAAAAAGGAAAGCTGAAGCCTTCCTGGGTGTACCGCTGGGGTTCGGTTGAACCGGAAAGCTAAAAAAGAGCAAGTCCTGATACCCGAGCAGGGAGGACTTACTCTTTTTGTGTTTTTAGCAGGGAAAAGGATCAGTTATCCTTGGAGTGACGCTCGCCGATCTGGAATTCATCGCAATGCTGGAACATATACAGCACGGTGATGGGGTCGTCTCCGGTGAGCTTTTTGAAATCATCGGTCCAAGTATCCATCTTTCCTTCCCGAATGGCCTGGGCAAAGGTGACCATGCCGTCGGAAGAGAAGGGAGCTTCGCTGTCTTTCTTGAAGACGCCGTCGGTGGTGCGGGGCACACCCATGGCGTCGAAGATCTGATAGTTTTCCTCGTCGGTGATTTCCTGATAGGAGACATGGTTCCCGGTGGCCTGGTTGCCGTACTCCACAAACTGGGAGATGGTCATCAGCTCGGGACCGTTGATGTCCAAGGTGGCATGGTCATACTCGGCGCCGCGATGAAGGGCATAGGCCACAGCCTTGGCACAATCTTTCCGGGAGATGTAGGCCATTTTACCGTCTCCCTGGCTGTTTTTCAAAACACCGTCCAGCTTCACATAGGTGAAGTAATTGGTGATCATAGCTTCGGCATACTGGGAGTTGCGCAGGAAGATGTAATCCAAGCCCGCCTCCTTGATCAAATTTTCCGTGTAGATATGGTCTTTCTTTTCCACGCTGGGATTGGTCTCATCGCCGGCGTTCACCAAAGAGGTGTATACAATTTGCTTTACGCCGGCTGCTTTTGCAGCGTCCACCACGTTTTTGTGGGCATTCTGGCGTTTAGCACCCACAAAAGGCATGGAGATCAATGCCAACCGTTCTGCGCCGGAAAAGGCTTCTTTCAATCCCTCGGAGAAATTGAAGTTGGTCACACGGGTTTCCACACCCCGGTCGGCGTACTTTTTCAAAGCGGCTTCACTGTAGCCGCAGAAGATCAGATTTTCCACCGGCTCCAATTCCAGCAGGTAATCGGCCGCCTGGCCGCCCAGATTTCCGTCTACACCTGTCAATAACAGCTTGCCCATTGTAAAAACCTCCTTGATATGATTCCCCAGCCCGGGGATTTTTCCTGGTTCTAGTATATCCCTTTTCTGTCCTGGTCTGCAAAGACAAAAAAGCAATGGCCTATTTGGATTTCAAATAGTTTGACAATTCTTTGACAAAAAGATCCAGTGCCTGGTTTTCGCCGGAGAGGTATTTCATCTCCAGCCGGAACCGGTGATGAGATTCCTGAATGGGGATGCGTTTGAGCTGACCGGCGTATTCCTCGGGGAAGAAGGTCTCAGGCACAAAGCCGATCAAATTTTCCGTCAAAAGGATGAACAATTCCGAATCCAGGTCATTGGCGGTCTGCTGGATGTGGGGGTAATACCCGTCCAGCTGGGCGTGGTGGATCATTCCTTGAAAGGACCGTCCAATCACTTGGGGAGAAAGCATCACCAAGGGGTAGCGGTAAAGCTCCTCCGTAGTCAGCACCTCCCGAGAAAAGAGAGGGTGGGAAAGAGGGACCAGGGCTTGGTACGCCCCCTCATACAGCAGGAGGGTTTCCATGCCTGTAGTGTACTCCGGGTCGAAGTCGATCCCAATGGCGGCGTCGCATTTTTTCAGCCACAGCATCTGAGAGGCTTCCCGGAAGGTGCATCTGGACACCTCAAACACCACGTCCGGATGGGCTTGTTTAAATTGCCGGACAAAGGGGAGGAGAATTTTCAGGTCAATCTGGGATGTATAGCATAGCCGGATCCGGTCCGACTGTGCTTTTTCCAATCGGGGAAGGATGGCTTTGATCCGTTGGTATTGATCCACAAGGAGTTTGGCGTCTTTGTAAAATTGTTTTCCCGCTGTAGTGGGCTGGATAGGCAAGGTGGTGCGGTCAAAAAGCTTTACCCCCAACTCTTCTTCCAGGCTGTTGATAAACTGGGTGACAGAGGTTTGAGAGATGTAGTTTTTCTGAGCCGTTTTGGTATAGCTGCGGGTTTCGTACAGATCGAGAAAATAGGGCAATCGTTCCAGGCGCATAAAAGCTCCTCCTCTCTGGGGGAATATCTCTATTATATCAGGGAAACGGCAGTTGTGAAAAGAGGAAATCCCTTGGGACAGAAGCCATTTGTGGAGCAACAGGAGAGGAACAAGGAAAGTTGGGTCAAATCCATCTTGCCTATTTAACGGTTGTTTCGTATAATCGTTTTTAAAAGAAGGAGGGACCGGCATGAAGGAATACTGTGGGGAGGAATTCTCCAAACTGGAATGGTCAGGGGAGGAATTTCAAGGCATACTGTTTGAAGACTGTCTGTTTACCGATTGCAAAGCCACAGAGGTGACGATACGCAATTGCCAATTTTCCGGATGCCGGTTTGAGAAATGCCGGATTGTGGCGCCCAAGTTTCAGGGAACTCAGGTACTCAGCAGCGATTTTTCCCAGTGTGATCTTTCGGGGGTGGATTGGTCGTCGCTGTTGGATGAGCGGAAACGGGAGATGGGTTTTCTGCCTTTTGACAGCTTGACTGGTTGCTCTCTGCGCCACTGTGTGTTTTTCGGATTGGACTTAAAGAAATTTGATTTTTCCGGCGCCGACCTGACGGGCAGCAGTTTTGACGGATGCAACTTATCGGAAGCAAACTTTTCCCTGTGTCAGCTTCAGGGGGCGACTTTTTCCCAGGACGACCTGACGAAAGCAGATTTTCGAGGAGCCACCGATTATTTCTTTTCCCTGGAGGGAAATCGAATCAAAGGAGCGCAGTTTTCACTGCCGGAAGCGGTCAATCTTTTGGCAGCGTTGGGAATCCGGTTGGAAGAAATAGAACATTAAAGAAGGGCTGCCAGTAGGGTGGCCTTTTTTATTAGAGGCATTCATAAACAATTTACAAATACATTCTTGACTTTTGCTGACCAAGGTGGTACATTATAAGCATGGATTAGCACTCGAAACAAAAGAGTGCTAAAACAAGCGGAGGTGAGTGGAATGGATCTGACGCCACGAAAAGAACGTATCCTGTCCTCCGTGGTTGCCGGTTATGTAAAAAGCGGCGAACCCGTAGGCAGCAAAGCCGTGGCGGAAGAGGTGGGCGTTTCGTCGGCAACTGTGCGCAACGAAATGGCTGACCTGATTGAGCTGGGCCTGTTGGAACAGCCTCACACCTCAGCCGGGCGGATCCCCTCCCAGAAGGGATACCGGGAATATGTAAACCGCCTGATGAAAGTCCCCGAGCTGCGGGAGGAAGAGAAGCGAACTTTCGATTCCATGCTGCTGTCGGGATCTTACGATCCGGAGCATTTGCTTTCCCGGGCGTCCCGGTTGTTGGCAGGGGTAACCCGCTGCGCTGCGGCGGTGACGACTCCCGGCGGAGACACAGCCCAAGTGAAAGCGGTGCAATTTGTGCAGACCAGCCGCCGGACGGCCATGCTGATCCTGATGAGCTCGGCCGGCACCATGAAAAACCGGGTGTTTCACTGCGACTTTGATCTGACCAGCGATATTCTCCGGGTGTTCTTCCGGGTGTTCAACGGAAAGGTGGCCGGAAAAAATGTTTCGGACATTACGCCAGCGTTTTTGCAAGGGATTGGAGTTTCCTTAGGGCAGATGTACGTTCTGGTGGGAGCGCCCTTGCGGGCCCTATTGGAAGTGGCCCGGGACACCATGCGTTCGGAGGTATATGTAAACGGCCAGATGAATTTGCTGTTCTATCCGGAACTGGATCATGGAGGAGCCCGGCGGGTGATGGATTTCTTGGAGCGCCGGGAAGACCTGACAGAACTCCTTCATCAACGGCCTGGCCAGGTGACCATCCTGATAGGCCGGGAGATGGGCAGAGCAGAGCTGGATAAAACGTCTCTGGCAGTGACCCGGTATCGGGTGGAAGGCCAGGACGCAGGAGCCCTGGCAGTGTTGGGACCGGTACGGATGGATTATCCCAGAGTGACAGCGGTTTTGCGGAATTTAAATGAAGAAATCAGTAAGAACCTCACTGTGCTCATGAGAGACGAGTGAGTGGGAGTAAAGTGGCAAATACGGAATATCCTAGCAATAGATCTTTTTAGAAGGGAGCCTGGAACATGGCAAAGGAAAAAGAAAAAGAGCCCCAGAAGCCCCAGGAGCCAGAGACTGAGGACCAGACGGGACAGGAGGAGCAGCCGGCAGAGGAGGCGACCTCCAGCCAGGAAGAGACCCAGCTCCAAAAGCTCCAGAAAGAGTTTGACGAGCACAAACAGCAGCATCTCCGGGTGCTGGCGGAGTATGACAATTTCCGCAAGCGGACCCAGAATGAAAAAAACGCCATCTACAACAATGCGGTGTCCGATACGGTGCAAGCTATCCTGCCCATTGCCGACAACATTGAGCGGGCCTTGAGCCAGGAAAACGCCTCGGCGGAGGATATGCGCAAAGGGGTGGAGATGATCGAAAACCAGATCAAGGCGTGTTTTGAAAAGCTGGGGATCACGGAGATGGGCCAGGTGGGAGAGACCTTTGATCCCAACGTGCACAACGCGGTGGCTCATATCGAAGATGAATCCCTGGGCGAGAATGTGATTGCGGCGGTATATCAAAAGGGCTACAAACTGGGTGACCGGGTGGTCCGTCACGCCATGGTCCAAGTGGCAAACTGATCGAGAAAAACGGTTTTATAAATTGGCATTGATCCTATATTTGAACAACAAAGGAAGGTAGTTTCTTATGGCAAAGACAATTGGTATTGACTTGGGTACAACAAACTCCTGCGTGGCAGTAATTGAAGGCGGCGAGCCCGTAGTGATCCCCAACGCGGAAGGCGCTCGGACCACTCCCTCTGTGGTGGCCTTCTCCAAGACCGGCGAGCGTATGGTGGGCCAGGTGGCAAAGCGCCAGGCCATCA
>ENA-OPRS01000082-OPRS01000082.1-human-gut-metagenome-genome-assembly--contig:-NODE-82-length-72787-cov-3.105387_pt1 | contig 72787 bp, 72 predicted proteins | sample MGYA00241795_ERZ501881 | MGnify/ENA primary metagenome ERZ501881 (study PRJEB25962, sample SAMEA2042440) | human gut metagenome | biome: human gut; feature: human-associated habitat; material: faeces... | reverse complement strand
GAGCCGCTCTTCTCCCAGTGCGGGCTCAACTGCGGCCTGTGCCCCATGTACCACATCCGTGAGGAGTCCCACTGTCCGGGCTGCGGCGGGCCGGGACGGCCATCCTGCCCCATACTCCGGTGTGCCGGTGAGCACGGCGGGGTGGAGTTCTGCTCCCTGTGTCCGGATTGGCCCTGCCAGCGGTATGTCCAGGAGCAGGCCGACTCCTTCATCCCCCACCGGAACGCCCGCAGGGACCTGGAGACGGTGAAGCGCGGCCGGAAGGATCAGGGCCCCAGCCACATCGGCCCCCACGTGCTGGACATCTGCCAGAAGGCGGACCTGGTGTTCCTGGGCCTCCACGGTATGGACGGGGAGGACGGCCGCATCCAGGCCGCCCTGGATTTACTGGGCGTGCCCTACACCGGCGCGGGTCATCTGGCCTCCGCTGTCGCCATGGACAAGGCGGTTTCCAAGCAGATTCTGGACGCGTGCGGCATCCCCACCCCCAAGTGGCGGCTGCTGTCCTATGGACTGGATGAGGCGGAGCCCCTGGCCCAGACGCTGCCTATGCCCTGCGTCATCAAGACCATCGGGGGCGGTTCGTCCCTGGGGGTGTACTTACCGGAGGACCGGACGGAGCTGAAGCGGGCCCTGGAGGAGGTGCTGCGCTACGGCGCCAAGGTCCTGGCGGAGGAGCGGATCTACGGCCGGGAGCTGACAGTGGCGGTCCTGGGGGACCGCTGGCTGCCGGCGGTGGAGACCGTGCCCGCCGGAAAGGAATTTGACTACGTGGCCAAGTACCAGGCCGGCGCGGCGGTGGAGACCTGTCCGGCCGATGTGCCGCCCGCGGTGATGCAGGCCGCCGGTGAGCTGGCCCTGCGGACCCACCGGGCGTTGGGATTGGAGGTCTACTCCCGCACGGACATGATTCTGGACAAAGACGGAAATCTGTGGGTGCTGGAGGCCAACTCCCTGCCGGGCATGACCCCCAACAGCTTTGTCCCCAAGGAGGCCGCCGCCGTGGGCATGAGCTACAACCAGCTCTGCGAGGAGATCGTGCGGCTCTCCTGCGACGTGAAGAGAAGAGGGTGAACTGCATGCAGCCAATGACCATTCCTGAGATCATATCCGCTGTGGACGGCACCTGGCTGAATCCCCGGAAGGGGGCGGCCCCCGTCACCGCTGTGTGCACCGACAGCCGGAAGATTGCCCCCGGCTGCCTGTTCCTGCCCTGGGTGGGGGAGCGGTTCGACGGCCATGACTTCATCGACAGGGCCCTGGACGCGGGAGCCGCCGGGTGCTTGTGCGCCCGGAGGCCGGAGCTGCTGCGGCCAGACAAGTTCTATATCCAGGTGGCGGACACCCGGCTGGCCCTGCGGGCCCTGGCGTCCGCCTACCGGGACCGGTTCGCCATCCCCTTTGTCCAGGTCACCGGCAGCGTGGGCAAGACCACCACAAAGGAGATGCTGGCGGCGGTGCTGGGGGCGAAGCTCCGGGTGCTGAAGACACCGGAGAACTTCAACAACGACATCGGCACGCCCCTGACCCTGCTGGGCCTGGGGCCGGAGCATCAGGCGGCGGTGATCGAGACCGGGATGAACCACTTCGGGGAGATCCGCTATTTGGGGGAGATGGTGCGGCCGGACATCGCCGTCATCTCCAACATCGGTGACGCCCACATCGAGCATCTGGGCAGCCGGGAGGGGATCCTCAAGGCCAAGAGCGAGATTTTTGAGAACCTGAAGCCGGAGGGACTGGCGGTCCTTAACGGGGATGACGCCCTGCTGAACACCCTGGACCTGCCCTTCCGGACCGTCCGCTGCGGCCGATCGGAGCACTGCGCCGTCCGGGTGATGGACATGGCCGACCACGGCGTAGCGGGAATTACCTGCACCGTCGTGTCCCCCCGGGACACCTATCACCTGACCATCCCTGCGCCGGGAGAGCACATGGCCTACTCTGCCGCCATCGCCGTGGCGGTGGGAGAGGAGCTGGGCCTTTCCACGGAGGAGATCACCCGGGGCGCGGCTTCGTATGAACCCGCCGGATCCCGGATGCGGGTGCTTCGTCTGCGGGACGGGCGGCTGGTGCTGGATGACTGCTACAACGCCAATCCCCAGTCCGTCACTGCGGCCCTGGAGATCCTGGCCAAGACTGAGTGCGGCCGGAAGGTGGCCGTGCTGGGGGACATGGGGGAACTGGGGGACCTGACGGACCAGGCCCACTACAACATGGGCGCCCTGGCCGCCATGCTGGGCATCGACTTTGTGGCTGCCATCGGAGAAAAGGCCGCCATGATCGCCGACGGCGCCGTGGAAAGCGGCGGCGAGGCCTATCATTTTGCCACCAAGGAGGAGGCCGTCCACGAATTGACTGACCAGCTGGGCACCGACACCGCCATGCTGGTGAAGGCGTCCCACGCCATGCACTTTGGCTGGATCGTGGAGCAGTTGAAACAAGCGTATGATTGAGATTCAAGTGAACAACCTGGTGAAGTCCTTTGAGGTGGGGAAGAACGTCCTGGACGGCCTCACCTTTCAGGTGGACCAGGGGGAGCGGGTGGGGCTGCTGGGCCGCAACGGCGCGGGCAAGACCACCCTGTTCAAGATACTGACCGGCGAGCTGGACTACGACGAGGGCACCGTCGTGGTGGGCCAGGGCCGGCGGGTGGGCCTGATCTCCCAGATCCCCGTCTACCCCGCCGGCTTCACAGTAGAGGACGTGCTGCGCTCCGCCTTCGCCCGGCTGGAGAGCCTGGCGGAGGAGATGCGGGCCCTGGAGGCCCGGATGGCCGCCGGGGAGAGCGACCCTGCCATTTTGAAGCGGTACGGCACATTAAGCGAGCGGTTTGAGGCATTTGGCGGCTATGACACGGATGTGGCGGTGAATAAGATCGCCAACGGCCTGTCCATTCCGGACAGCCAGCGGTCCCAGCTGTTCGACAGCCTCTCCGGCGGGGAAAAGACCCGGGTGAACCTGGGCCGCCTCATCCTGGAGGACACGGACATCCTGCTGCTGGACGAGCCCACCAACCACTTGGACCTCCACGCTACCGAGTGGCTGGAGGAGTACATTCGCTCTTTCCACGGCACGGTGGTCACCATCTCCCACGACCGGTATTTTCTGGACAAGGTCACCCAGCGCACTTTGGAAATGGAAGGGAAAACCCTCACTTCCTACAAGGGCAATTACAGCCGGTATTTGGAACTGCGGGCGGAACACCGTCTGGCCATGGAACGGGTGTACGAAAACACCCAGAAGGAGATTGCCCGGATTGAGGGAATCATCGAGCAGCAGCGCCGCTGGAACCAGGAGCGGAACTATGTGACCATTGCCAGCAAGCAGAAGCAGATTGACCGGCTGGAGGCCACCTTGGAGCGGCCCGAGGACGAGCCGGAGTCCATCCGGTTCCAGTTTAAGGCCAGCCGCCGGGGAGGCAACGATGTGCTTACCGCCCAGGACCTTTCCCTGTCTTTTGGAGGTCCTCCTCTGTTTGAGCATGTGGATTTGGAGATCAAGCACGGGGAAAAAGTGTTCCTCATCGGTCCCAATGGCTGCGGAAAAACTTCCCTCTTCAAGATTCTCCTGGGACAATATACGCAGGACACAGGCGTAGTCCGCTTGGGGTCTGCCATCGATGTGGGGTACTATGAGCAGTCCCAGCTGAGCCTTCACGATGAAAAGACCGTGATTGACGAAATTTGGGATCTGCATCCCCAGATGACCCAGACCCAGGTCCGCTCTGCCTTGGCGGTATTCCTCTTCAAGGGGGAGGACGTGTTCAAGCCGGTAGGGGCACTGTCCGGCGGGGAAAGAGCTCGGGTGTTACTGTTAAAGCTGATGCTCTCAAAGGCCAATTTCCTCTTGCTGGACGAACCTACCAACCATTTGGACATCGGCTCCTGCGAAGCTCTGGAGGATGCCCTTTCCGGCTATGACGGCACCTTGTTTGTGGTGAGCCATGACCGGTACTTAATCAACAAGCTGGCTGATAAGGTCTATGTGTTGGGGAAAAATGGAGCGAAGCTCTACCTGGGCAATTACGACAGCTATGTAGAGCAGCGGGATCGGGAACGGGAAGCGGTGGAGGAACAGCGTCCCGAGCCGAAAGTCAACCTTTACAAGCTGCGGAAGGAACGGGAATCCAACCTGCGGAAAAAGCGCACGGCCCTGACCCGGTTGGAAACGGAAATCGAGGAAAAGGACCGGCAGGTAAAAGAATTGGAGCAGCGCTTGGAGGATCCGGAGTTTGCCGCCGATTACGAGGCTGTAGCGGAAGCGTCCCAAGAGATAGCACGGCTCCACGAGGAAGCAGAACAGCTGCTTTTGAACTGGACCGAACTCTCTCAGGAACTGGAAGAGATGGAAGCGGAAAATCAAGAGGGATGCTGAGAGGGGGAGTTCCCCATGGGATTTTGGATTCTGTGTGCGGCAGCGGTAGCAGCTGTCCTGATAGGGACCATTGCCGGTGAGGTGTCCAAGGGAAAGAAATGGCGAAAAAGAATTCTTGCCCGGTTTGGACAGCGTCCCAGGGAGGAGTATCCTCTGGAGAGCATTCCCGCCTATGGGGAACTGTTCCCAGATCTTCAAGTGGATCATACTACTTGGGATGATTTGGACATGGACCGGGTGTTTCGCAGGGTCAACAACTGCCAAAGTGCGGTGGGGGAACAAGTGTTGTACTGGCAGCTCCACCGTTTGACGCTGCTGCCCCATTGGGAAGAACTGTTGGCCCATTTGGACCGCAATGAAGAGGAACGGGAAAAACTTTGGCTGACTTTGGCTCGCCTGGGAAAACGGAGGAGCAACTACACCTTGCCCTCTTTTCTCTTTGATTCGGTGGAGTATTCCCTGTTTTTAGGGCCCTGTTACAAACTGTTTGCCTGGTTGCCCTTCGTCAGTTTGTTGGTGATTTTTGTGGATCCTCTGGTGGGAGGGTGCCTGACTTTGGCAACGGTTTGCTGGAATGTGATCCTCTATTATTTGGGCAAGCGCTGGGTTCAGGGAGAACTGGAAAGCCTGCGGGCTTTTTCCGCTTTGCTGGGGGTGTGCCACAGTCTGATTCAGACCCTATCATTCCTTCCTGTAAAGGGAGAATTAGAGGGAGCCTTTGCCTCGTTTAAACCCCTTTGGAAAAAGCTGGCCCGGTTCTCCCTGCCTAAGGGGTCGGCGGATTGGGATCTGGTGGAGGAATATTTTCACATTCTGACCTTGCGGGACCTGCGGTTTTACCAGAAGGCGAAACGGTATTTCCAGGCAAGACCCCAGGAGCTGCATAGGTTATTTCAGACAGTAGGCATGGTGGATGTGGCCCTGTCCACCCTGTCCTTTCGGGCCACCCTTCCCCGATGGTGTACCCCCACTTTCCGGGAAACAAGGGAGTTGGAGTTTTCGGAACTGATTCACCCCCTGTTGGTGGATGCTGTGCCAAACGGAGGTGTTTTCCGAAAAAATGTTCTGCTGACCGGCTCTAATGCTTCGGGAAAATCCACATTTCTCAAGGCCCTGGCAGTGAACGCCATCTTGGGCCAGAGTCTGGATACTTGTGGGGCTCAGAGGTACAGTTTCCCACCGGGAGCGGTGGTGACCTCCATGGCAGTGCGGGATGACATCACCCAAGGGGAAAGCTACTTTGTGGCGGAAGTCCGATCCTTAAAGCGGCTGACTGACGCTGCCAAAACCGGTTCCTGTTTGCTGTTCATCGATGAAATCCTGAAGGGCACCAACACGGTGGAACGCTTGGCCGCCTCTCAAGCTGTGCTGGAAGAGCTTCATCGGAGGGATTGTGTCTGTATTGCAGCCACTCATGACCGGGAATTGACTCAACGTCTGGGAGCCATTTATCACAACTATCATTTTCAGGAGGAAATTACCTCCCAAGGCATTGCCTTTGACTATAAACTCCGGCCAGGCCCGGCAAACACCCAGAACGCCATCCGGTTGTTGGAACTGTTGGGATTTTCCAAGACCACCGTTTCCAGGGCCTGGGATTTGGCGGAAAAAGGAGACCATGATTTATGAAAGCGAAAATTCTCACGTTGGGATGCAAAGTGAATCAATACGAGTCGGAAGCCATGTTGGAGTCCCTCCTGCAAGGAGGCTTTCAGGAGGCGGGAGCCGGGGAGGAGGCTGACCTGGTGGTGGTCAACTCCTGCACGGTAACTGCCACCAGCGATCAGAAGGTGCGGCAGATGCTGCGCCGGGCCAGAAAGGAAAATCCCAATGCGGTGACAGTTCTCACAGGCTGTATGCCCCAGGCTTTCCCTGAGAAAGCGGCGTCTCTTCTGGAGGCCGACATTGTTCTGGGAAATGCCCGCCGGAAGGATCTGCTGCCTCGGGTGCTGGAATACATGTCCTCCAAGCAGCGGATTGTGGACATCGCCCCTCACGAGACAGGGGAACCCTTTGAGCCCATGGAAGTGACCGCTTTTCACGGACGCACCAGGGCGTTTTTAAAAATCCAGGATGGCTGCGACCGGTTCTGTGCCTACTGTATCATTCCCTACGCCCGGGGGAGAGTGCGTTCCAAGCCTTTGGAGGATCTCCGGCGGGAAGTGGCTTCTTTGGGAGAACACGGCTATCGGGAGGCAGTGCTCACGGGGATCAACCTGCCCGCTTACGGGAAAGAGTTGGGTCTGCACCTGTGCGATGCGGTGGAGGCGGCCTGTCAGGCCCCTGGAATTCGTCGGGTGCGGTTGGGTTCTCTGGAGCCGGAACAGCTCACTCCGGAGGTGATCGCCCGGATGGCCAAGGAGGAGAAGCTGTGTCCTCAGTTTCACCTGTCCCTCCAAAGCGGCTGCGGCGCCACCCTGCGCCGGATGAACCGTCATTACACGCCGGAGGAGTATCGGCAGATCGTCCACAATCTCCGAGAGGCTTTTCCCAACTGCGCCATCACCACGGATATCATGGTGGGATTTGCCGGGGAGACGGACGAGGAGTTTCAGGAATCCCTGGAATTTGCCCAGGAGATTGCCTTTGCCAAGGTTCATGTGTTTGCCTACTCCCGGCGGCCGGGAACCCGGGCCTATGAGATGCCCCACCAGGTGCCCAACAAGATCAAGGAAGAGCGCAGCCGGAAAATGATAGAAGTCACCCGGCAAACCCAGCAGGAGTTTCTCAAGTCCCAAGTGGGGAAGGTGGAAGAAGTGCTGTTTGAGCAGGCCAAGGAACAAGGAGTCTGGGAAGGGTATACCCCCAACTACACCCATGTGCTGGTTGCTTCCGGAAGATCTTTGTCCGGTCAGATTCTGCCGGTGCAGCTGGAGTCGGTCCAGGGAGAAAGCTGTGTGGGCCGCTTGGTGGAATGAGACCTTATTTTTGCAAAAGAATGGGAGAACTTTACAAATATCTCTTGCAAATTTAACAAAAACATGGGATGATTAAAGGGAATCCATTGTGGAAGGAAGGGACTCCCATGTCAACGGACGCTCAGAAATTGTCCAAGAAATTTACTAAGACGGAAAAAAGCTGGATCCTGTACGACTGGGCCAACTCGGTGTACGCCACCAACATTATGGCGGTGATTTTCCCCATCTATTTTGGAAACGTGTGTGCCCAAAATGGAGCGGATAACCTGGTGCTCTGGTCTTACGGGACGTCCGTAGCCACCTTTATTTCGGCCATTCTCGCACCGATTCTGGGTTCCCTGGCGGACCACAAGGGCCACAAAAAACGGCTTTTTATCGGTTTTTTGGCCATTGGACTGGTGTTCACCTTGTTTAGCGCCCTAGTGGACAGTTATCAGATGCTGTTGGTAGGGTATGTTGTTTCCCACATAGGCTTTTCCGGTTCTTGCCTGTTTTACGATTCCTTCCTCACCGATGTGACCACTTCCCAGCGGATGGACCGGGTTTCCTCCTGGGGATATGCCATGGGATATATCGGCGGAAGCACCATTCCCTTCGTGTTGTCCATTGTAATTCTGGTGGCCATGGGGATGGACAATCCCCTGGCTTTTAAGTTGATTATTCTCCTGACCACAGCCTGGTGGGCGGTGTTCAGCATTCCCTTCTTAAAGAATGTCCATCAGATCCACTCTCTGCCTCCTCGGAAGAATTTGATCCGTTCCACCTTCCAGAACCTGTGGACCACCTTGAAGGACATCTTCACCCAGAAGCGCGTCTTTTTCTTTATTGTGGCATACTTCTTCTACATCGACGGGGTGAACACCATCATTTCCATCTCCACCTCCTACGGCTCCAAACTGGGCCTCAGCGATATCAGCATGATTTTGGCTTTGCTGGTAACCCAGATTGTGGCGGTGCCTTTCTCCATTTTGTTTGGGAAGCTGGCGGGGAAACTGGTGTCCATCAATCTGCTTTGCGGGGCGGTGTGCATCTATTTTTGCATTTGCGCCGTGGGATTTTTCATGGGCTTCAACATTGAGCAGCATCCCGGTGAAGACAGTGCGTTGACTCTTTCCATGGTGCTGTTCTGGTGCATGGCCTTTTTGGTGGGAACCGTGCAAGGGGGCATTCAGGCACTTTCTCGGTCGTATTTTGGCAAGCTGATTCCGCCCGAACGGTCCAACGAGTACTTTGGCTTTTTTGATATTTTCGGGAAATTCGCCGCGGTGATCGGTCCTCTGTTGGTGGCCACCTTTACCCAAATGACCGGTCGGGACTCCATCGGTGTCATCAGTTTGGCAATCCTCTTTGCCATTGGAGGTGCCATCCTTTTTGGCGGCAGGAAGACCTTGTTCCGTACGGAAGAAACCCGATAAAGATACGGTCTTCCAATAAAATGAGAAACCACAACGAAAACCGGCCCTCAAGAGGAGCGATTTCGCTTCTTTGGGGACCGGTTTTTTGCGTTTCTTTCTGGCGAGGCTATTACGGGACACAGCCCATTTCCAAAGTGGGCTTGAGAAAACAAAAAGGGTGAGGGTCTGGCCCTCACTCTTTTTTGCTGTTGATAATTTTGCTCAATTCGTCCATGAAGCTGTTGATGTCTTTAAACTGCCGGTAGACAGAGGCAAAGCGCACATAGGCCACTTCGTCCACGGTTTTGAGCTTTTCCATGGCATAGGTGCCGATCCGCTGGGAAGAGACTTCCCGATCCAGGGAGTTTTGCAGCAGGTTCTCAATTTCATCTACGATCCGCTCCAGAGTGTCCATGGAGACAGGTCTCTTTTCACAGGCTCGCAACAGACCGTTTAACAGTTTGCTCCGGTCGAAGGTTTCCCGGGATTTATCTTTCTTAATCACCACGATGGGGACATTTTCAATCACTTCATAGGTGGTAAACCGTTTTCCGCATTTTGTGCATTCACGACGGCGGCGGATGCGTTCTCCCTCATCGGTGGGACGGGAATCGATTACGCGGCTATCGCTACAGCCGCAAAAAGGACATTTCACAGTGGGGGCACCTCCTGGCAGTTTGTGTTTTCCTAAAACGGGACTATTATACTACAAAATTTGGACATAAATCAAGAAATTTATCAGGAAAATGCCTTTTTAAAAATATTTTTTGTAAAAAAGAGAGAATCTTGAAGTTCCTTCTCCTCTCCGAAGTTTCGACGGTATACCTCGGTGACCAAGGTCCCGGAAAAGCCCTGGGCTTGCAGCTTTTTCAGCAAATCCACCATGTCAAAGGAACCCTTTCCCGGCAGCAGGCAGGATTCTTCTCCCGTATGGTCGCTTAAGTGGACGTGGACCAGCCGGTCTCCCATGGCGACCCTGGTTTCTTCCAGGGGGAATCCGGAAAGCTCACATTGTTTTACATCCAAGACAAAGGCGCAGTTTTCTCCCAGATATTGGCGCATTCCCCGAAGAAAAGCCGGGTCTGCCGCCCTGTGCCGCCGGACGTTTTCCTGGGCGGGCCATGCCCCCTCTTCTTGCCCTAAACGGTACAGCTCCCCGAACCGCTGCCAGTATCCCTGATCAGACAGGCTTCCGTGGCCAGCGGGCTGACCGTGAATCACCACATACTTTCCACCCAAATAGGCGGCGGCAGCCAGATAGCGCCGGTAAAAGTCCCGGCCCTCCCGGGTGCGGCGGGGGTAGTTCCCGAAGAGCAGAGTGGACTCGATGGCAGAGGTGAAGGGATGGATGGAGACAAAGGTTGCCCCATAGGCATCCGCCCGGCGTTTGAGCTCCCGGAGGAAGGGCATCTCCAGCTCCTCCATACAGTTTAAGAACACTTCAAACCGGCGAAAGCCCAACTCCAAAAGATGTTCCAAAGCCGTCTCTGTTTCCATGGGATAGAGACAGGCTGTGCTGATTCCCGTTTCCAAAAAATAACGCCTCCCCTTATCCGAACAGGGCGGTGAAAAGACCGTCCTGTTCTGCCAGATGGGTAACAAAGCCTACGGGGAGCTTTCCCCCTGTGGCCTGGATGACCTGACGGGCTCCGGCTTCCTCAAAAGCGCCGCACAGCTCGATGCAGTCCACCCCTTGCTCCTGCAGGGAACGGGCCACGGTGCAGGCTTCCTCCAAACTGGAAACCCCAATCATTTCCGTCTGGCCGTCTGGGAAAGACACTCTGTCCCGCTGGGACGAAAAGTCTCCCCAAATGAGAAATGCAAAGCGCATGGATGTATTCCTCCTTAAAGGGTCAATCCCCTTTTCCTTTTTTATCGGTTCCTTCTTCCTTGGCCAGTTCTACCAGGATCCGCTCCGCGGCAGCCCGGCGGGCGTTGGCCTCCACTGCCAAAAGCAGTGCTGCCCGTTTCAGGTCTTCTCCCCCCTGGCACACCTCTTCCAAGGCCTGACAGGTGGCCCGGACCGAGGCCTGATGGGCCTCCTGAAAGAACTGGTAGGTTTCCTCCTCCATGTTCTCCGGGGAGAAAAGGGTTTTCACGTCCTGGATGGAGAGTACCTGTTTCAGGGCACAGATGGCCATCAGGGCACCCAGATGTTCCTTGCTGTACTTTTTCTTTTCCGGATGGGGCAGCAAGCCGTGTTTGACGTAGTTGTTGATCATGGAGCTGGTCAAAAGGCTGGTGTCTTTCTCCCGTTGAAACAGCTGAAGGCTTTCCCCCAGGTAGAGAATCACCTGGTCCATATACAGGGGAATGGAGGGCAAGTCTTGCCAGGAAGGAGGAGAAAATTCCCCGCCCTCCTGGGCCCAACGGGAAATGGCTTCCCGGGCGCGTTCCGTATCCACAAGGCATCCTTCCTTTCTTTGAGATCAAGTGTACCCGGATTTTTCCCGGTTGTCAAATCCCTGCCATTGCTTTCCCACCCTGGATGGAGTACAATAAATGGCAGCGAAACAGGAAAGGAATAAGCCGGAAGGCATAAGGTGCAATATGGGTACTTCCAGAGAAGAGATTGTAAAACTGAGACAGCAAGTGATGGAACGGGATTTTTCCCGGATGAATGAACGGCAGCGCCAGGCGGTGTTCTCCACCGAGGGTGCTGTTCTGGTGTTGGCCGGGGCAGGCAGCGGCAAGACTACCGTGTTGGTCAACCGGATTGCCAACCTGGTGCGCTATGGTCAGGCCTACCATAGTGACCTGGTCAGCGAGGCGCTTTCCCAAGAGGATGTGGCGGCTTGCCGGGCCTATCTCCAAGGGGGAGAGCTTTCCGACATTGTCCGTTCCCGCCTGGCGGTAAGTCCCTGTCCACCCTGGCGGGTGATGGCTATCACCTTCACCAATAAGGCAGCTGGAGAACTGAAAGAACGGCTTTGCCGGATGCTGGGAGAAGGCGGGGAAGAGGTTTGGGCCTCCACCTTTCACTCCAGCTGTGCCAGAATTCTCCGCCGGGACGGAGATCGGCTGGGGTACACCTCTCACTTTACCATTTACGATACCGATGACAGCCGGCGGCTGATGAAGGGAATCCTGAAAGAACTGGATATCTCCGAGCGGACCCTTTCTCCCCGGGCGGTGCTTTCGGAGATCTCCCGAGCCAAGGATCAGCTGACCACTCCTGAAGAATACGCCACAGGGGCTGGTGACGATTTTCGCCTGAAGCAGGTGGCCCGGGCGTACCGGCTGTATCAGCGGCGGCTGGAAGACTCCGACGCCATGGATTTCGACGATCTGTTGGTCAACGCAGTGCGGCTGTTCCGTCAGTGTCCCGACGTGCTGGAGTATTACCAGAACCGGTTCCGGTACCTGATGGTGGACGAATACCAGGACACCAACCATGCCCAGTATGAATTTGTCAGCTTGCTGGCCCAGCGGAGCGGAAACCTGTGCGTGGTGGGTGACGATGACCAGAGCATCTACAAGTTCCGAGGGGCAACCATTGAGAATATCCTCCATTTTGAGGAGGATTTTCCTGGGGCAAAGGTGGTGCGGTTGGAGCAGAATTACCGTTCTACCCAGAATATTCTGGATGCGGCCAATGCGGTAATCTCCAATAACCAGGAACGCAAGGGGAAAACCTTGTGGACCGCGTCAGGCCCTGGAAAAAAACTGACCCTGCACCTGGCGGAAAACGAACAGGATGAGGCGGACCGCATCGCCCGGACCATTCTGGAAGGAGTGGCCAAGGGCCGGAAGTTTTCCGATTACGCGGTGTTGTATCGGATGAATTCTCAATCCCTGGCGTTGGAACGGATGTTTTCCAAAGAGGGAATTCCCCATCGGATCATCGGGGGCACCCGGTTCTTTGACCGGAAGGAAATTCGGGACATGATTGCCTATTTGAGTGTGGTGAATAACCCCTCCGATGAAATCCGCCTCCGCCGGATTCTCAATGTGCCTCGGCGAGGAATCGGGGAGCGTACCGCAGAGCTTTGCTCCCAGATTGCCCAGCAGGTGGGGGAGAGCATGTTTGAAGTGATCACCCATCCCAAGGATTTTCCTGCCATTTCCCGGGCAGCGGGAAAACTGGCGCCCTTTGTGGACCTGTTGGAAGAGATGATGGAGAAGAACCAGAGCGGACAGCTGTCTCCCAGCGAACTTTATGAGGAACTGCTGGAACAGCTGAACTTTGAACAGTATCTCCGGGAAGAGGAGCCGGAAAAGGCGGAAGAGCGGATCGAAAACGTACGAGAGCTTTCCTCCATGCTCCAGCGGTACGAACAGGAGGCCGGAGAAGAGGCACTTCTGTCCGGATTCTTGGAGGAAGTCTCCCTGTTTACGGATATCGACAACTACGACGAGAGTGCGGATTCCACCGTGCTCATGACCATCCATTCCGCCAAGGGCCTGGAGTTCCCGGTGGTGATGCTGCCCGGATGGGAAGAAGGGGTATTCCCAGGCGTGGCGGTGTTGTACAATCCGGAAGAGGTGGAGGAAGAGCGCCGGCTCGCCTATGTGGCCTTGACCCGGGCCCGGGAGGAGCTCTACATCTATCACGCCGAGAGCCGGATGATTTTCGGAACCACCAGCCGGAACCGGCTTTCCCGGTTTGCAGGGGAGATCCCCGAGGAGCTTTTGGAGCACAGCCAGTCCCGGGAATGGGCCCACCGCTCTGTAGGAACCATGCCGGCCTTTGGGGCAAAGCCTGGCGCTGCCTCTGGCCGGCCTGCCGGGGGAGCGACTGCGGGGGCAGCGGCAAAGCCTCTCTTTACTCCCCATCCCGTAAAGCCTGCCCCAGCGGGGACATACCGAGCTGGAGACACGGTATCCCACAAGACCTTTGGCCAGGGACTGATCCTTTCCGCCACTCCCATGGCCAACGATACCCTGTTGGAAATTGCCTTTGAAAAGGTGGGAACCAAGAAACTTTTCGCCAATTTTGCCCGGCTGCAGAAGCTGTAACCGGCTGGAAAAAGGGGGAACTGTCCATGAAACAATGCCCTGTCTGTGGTATGTACGCCCAGGACCAAGAGGCTTTTTGCCGCCGGTGTGGGGCGGATTTGACCCATATTCCTCCCATGCCGCCTCAGGCCCAACAGCCGCCCGCCCATTTGGTCCAGCCTGCGCCGCCTCTCTATACCCCCAAACCGGCCCCGGTAAAACGTCCTTTTACCTGGGCGGACGTGGCCACCTTTTTGGGGTTTTGCGCCTCGGTGCTGGGATATTTTGGAGCAAGCCTGCTGTTTTTTCCCTTGGGGATCGTAGCTTCGGTGCTGGGATTCCAGGGGGAGCGGACTCGGGGATTGGCGGTGGCCGGTATCGTGGTGGCCACGTTGGGGCTGTTGCTGAAGATCATGCGGATTCTGGAGCAGCTGAACTTTTTGCCCGGGTGGTTTATCAGCGGCGTTTGGTAAACCTTTTGCGCTGGCCTGGAAAAGCCGCACCAAATCCTTGCGGGGTCATACAATAGAAGGAGAAACCCCAAAAGGAGGAGATCACATGGCCGAAAACGAATGCGTCCCCGACTATGATTGCCGGGACTATTTCAAAGAAGCGGTCTGTATCGATGCCATGAGAGTGTACGACTCGTGCTCCGATAAAGACTGTCTGGAAGACATACGGGTGTTGTTCCCGGCGGCGCGGCAGCCCCTGGTGGACAGCGCCACCAATGTGCGCATCCGGGACGTGAGCGTCATCACGGTGTATATCGACCTGCAGCCCATTCCGTTTAACAAGGGCTTTTACTCGGTGGATATGACCTTTTTCTTTGACGTGTCCCTGGATCTGTTTGGCGGACCTACATCCTGTCCGGTACCCATCAATGGGGTATCCATCTTCAACAAGAAGGTGATCCTCTACGGCAGCGAGGGCAACGTGAAGATGTATTCTTCCGGCCGCGGCATGGAGGATTTGGACAGCGAGGATTGCAAGGTGCTGCCTAAAGCTACCGTTCAGGTGGCGGAGCCGGTGGCTCTGTCGGCCCGTCTCTGCGAGCATCCTACCTGCGGCTGCGAACCCTATTGCCGGATCCCGGAGTGCATTTGCCAGCGGTACGGCGGGGACTTTGAAACCTGTCCCCAGAAGAACGTGGTATATGTGACCATTGGGTTGTTCATTATCGTGCAGATTGTGCGCAACGTCCAGATGCTGATTCCCGCCTATGATTTCTGTGTGCCGGAAAAAGAGTGTGTGGCTTCCAGCGACAATCCCTGCGAGCTGTTCCGCCGGATTGAGTTCCCCACCAGCGAATTTTTCCCGCCCAAGGCCACAGACCTTGGCGAAGGGAGTCATCCCTGCCGATAAGGCAACCAGCAGAAAACCCCCGCCAAAAGCGGGGGTTTTCCCATAGGGGTCGGTTGACAAAGGGCTAAAAATGGGGTATACTAAATGTTAGCAACCTAACAAATTTTCGAGGAGAACGACCTTATGGAATATCGGGAGGACATCGGTTTTCAAGTTCGCACATTGTCCCATCTGGTAAAACGAGCGGTGGACAAGACAGCCTTTTCCGGGGAAGATCCCCATCCTACAGGAGCGCAGGGCTGGATTATGGGATATCTGTACAAGAATCGCCATCGGGACGTGTTTCAGCGGGACATTCAGGAACAGTTTTCCATCCGCCGTTCCACGGTAACCGGGATTTTGCAGCTGATGGAGAAAAACGGATGGATTACCCGTACTTCGGTAGATCGGGACGCCCGGCTGAAGAAGCTGGAGCTGACCCCCAAGGCGGTGGAGCTCCACGAGCGGGTAGAGAGGAGTATCCGTCAAGTGGAGGATCAGCTGGCCGACAGTTTGACGGCACAGGAGCGAAAAACCTTTTTGGCGCTCTGTGAAAAAATCCGCGCCAACTTGGAAAGCTCCAAATAAGTGAGCCTTTTCACAGATCAGTAAAGGAAAAAGCCTTTTCACCTGGTGGGGTGAGAAGGCTTTCTTGCTGAAGAATAAAACCAATCGGCACCGAAATTGTGGGAAAACCAGCCCGTTGGAAAGGGGTTTCCCCGCTGGCAGTTTTCATATACCATAAAGGTAAATTTCTTGTCATGGGGAAAGGCCAGGAGATTTCCCCGCCAGCTCTTTATAGAGAGGGCCTTGGGGCCGGAGCTGGGAAGACATCAAGCTGACCCGACCACAGGGCGCGTAGATGGGCTGGGGCAGCAGGGCTTCCTTTCTGGGAACTTGGTCCTGGAATATTACTTTCCGAGCAAGGGTCACATGGGGCTTGAAGTTTCTTTTCTCCAAAGAAAAACCTTGGGCTCGAAGCCCTTTGACCAGTTCTTCCTGGAGGGAAAACAATGCCGGGTCGGGATCCACTCCCAGCCACCACACATCTCCTTCCCTCTGGGAGAATTTCCCCATTCTGCCAAAGCGTAAAGTCATGGGGAGGGGGTTCAATCCGTTCAGGGCTGTTTTTGCCTGATCCAGTTTCTGGGGTGGAACCTCTCCCAAAAAGGCCAACGTTATGTGGAAGGTTTCCGGGTCGGGAAAACGGGCTTGGGGAGCGTACTGCCTGAGATTATCCTGAACCTTTTGGATCTGCTGACCCGTTTCAGGGGAAAAACCCAACGCAAAAAACAGACGCATCAGAGAAGAGCCGCGGCCCATTCCGCCTCACGGAAGCCCACCAATACCTTGTCTTCTCCAATCAGCAAGGGGCGTTTGACCAACATGCCGTCGGTGGCCAGCAGGTCCAACTGTTCCTCTTGGCTCATCTGGGGCAACTTGTCTTTCAATCCAAGCCCCCGGTATTGCTGACCACTGGTATTGAAGAATTTTTTCAAAGGCAGGCCGCTGCGCCGGTGCCACTCTTCCAGTTCATCCCGGGTGGGACGGTCTTCCTTGATATCCCGCACTTCTACGGAAATCTGGTGATCTTCCAGCCAAGTCCTGGCTTTTTTGCAGGTGGAACATTTGGGATAGCAGACAAACAGCATGATCGATAACCTTCTTTCTGAAAGCATTTAAAAATTTCTTTTTACAGGGACCAGGTCTTTTCCAATTGATCGGTGAAAAAGTCCGCCAGAGGACGGGAGTCTTTCCGTTGGTCGTACACGGTCAGACACTGGTAATAGCGTTTCTTGTCCTCCGCAAAGAGGATGAGAGGCGGATGATCCCGCGTGAGAAGGAAGAAATTCAACAACACCCGCCCTGCGCTGCCGTTTCCGGCGGCGAAGGGATGGATATTCTCAAACCGGGCATGGAGGTAGGCGGCTTCCTGGAGAAGTTCCGACCCGCAGTAACCGCTGACCTCTTCCATCAGTTGGTCCAATTCCCGGCCCACATCTCGGGCAGGTGCACCAACGGCGTTGACTGCCGTCACATAATCCTGCTTTTTGAATTCTCCGGACCGTTCTCCGTTGGCCAGGTAAAATGGCTCATTAAAAGTCCCACTGGTAAGAACCCGGTGGATTTCCAGCACCAGAGGGGTGTCCATTTCGTCCCGGGCCATTACCCGTTCCCGCAAATACTCATAGCAATATTTTTGATTATAGAGAAGAAACAGGGCCTTGGGGTCCCCGGTAAATTGGGAAACCGTGCCGCTGCGGAACACCTCTTGAGCAATCTCCAGGGGCAGATCCCAGCCTTCCAAAAGAGCGGATTCCCGGGCAAATCTGGGATTGAAATCCCGAAGCAGCCGGTCCAGATCTCCGGGACTGCGCAATTGATGGGATTGCCACTGGGCAACAGCTTGGAGATAGTTGCTCATGAAGAAGTCCCCCTTTCCAAAAGTTCAATAGAATTATGGAAACTATTATACAGGGAACTATGCCAAAGCGCAACCCATAAGCCCCTCTCTTTTGCCATTTTTTTCTAAAGAAAGGGAAAAAACTGCACCGCTATTTTTGGGGAAAATGGTGAAACAATTGGAGATAACCTCCATAAAACCAGGTAAATTTCTAGGTTTTTCAGGATATTTTCAGCAGGTGAAGTGGAATGAATTTGCAGTGATATGTGAATAAATCGTAAAAATTTTGTAAACTTACCTTAGCGCTTTAAAGGAAGGATCGTCCCCTTTTGAAGACGGCAAAACCGGTCTCTTTCCAAAGTCAAAAAAGAGCGAAGCTGGCTTCTATTACCGGGTGAGCAGCCGTTCCCCGTCGAAGACCAGCACGCCGAATCCTTCCCCGGTTTTCTTCCCGGAGAGCAGGTATTGTTTGAACGCCCGCTGCATGGAGGTCTTTTCCGGGAGCTGAGGGAAGGGCTTTTGAGCGTCTGCTCCAAAAACCCGCCAAGCGTCGTGAAAAACCTCTTCTGCCTCTCCGCCCAGGATCTGGAAATCCCCCATAAAGTCCACTACATGGGAGGTGGAGGGAAGAATGTCCCTGTAAGGGGGATAGAGAAGCCAGGAGCCACAGACGCACACCAAAGGTCCGCCCTGTAATTCCTCCCGGAAGAACTCATAGGCCTGCCGGTAGGAGTCCAGCCGAGCATCCAGGGTAAAGGGCTCGCCGCTGGAAGGAATGTGGATGTTCTTGACGGGAGTTCCTTTTTGCAGGGTGATTCCGCAGCCTTGGTAAGGCTGGTCCCAATCGTAGGTGGAGTTTTCATATTCCAGGCGGCCCAGCTTGACAATGTCCCCCGTAAAGAAAATGGAATACCAGTGGGGAACGAAATTGCCCCACACGCCTTGGACGTTTTTACATTCGTAGAGCTTGTAAGTCAAATCCGAGAAGGTGTTCCAGAAAATTTCCTCCTCAATGCCTTGGCGCCGGTAGAGGGACTTGGCGGGGACAGAGGCCTGAATCAGCAACAGCAGCCACACCGTATACAAGGGAATGCCTGTGGCCTGGCCGATGGCTTGCAGCAAGGGCTCGGTGACTTTGACGTCAAACTGATTCCGATAGAAAAAGGCCACAGCTTCTTCCAAAGTTTCGTCCTGACCGGCCTGTTCCAGCAGGCAGACACACCGGTGCAGTTCCTGCCTGGCTTCCTGGGGGAAATGAGTCTGATCCAACAGAAGTTCCATAAATTCGTGATCCATCAATGCTTGCCTCCCTTTTCGCTTATTTCCCGATTTTTTCCGTGTCGATGATCAAGGTGACCGGACCGTCGTTTGCCACCAGCACATCCATATGGGCGCCGAATTCTCCGGTTTCCACTTTGGCAATTCCCAGCCCCTTGGCACATTCTACAAAGTGCAGGTACAGGGCTTCGGCCTCTGCCGGCGGGGCGGCCATATCAAAGGAGGGCCGCCGGCCCTTTTTACAGTCGGTGCCTAAGGTGAAGTTGGATACCACCAGAAGTTCCCCGTTTACGTCGGACAGGGAAAGGTTCATCTTGTCGTTTTCGTCGGTGAAGATCCGCAAACCCTGGATCTTTTGAGCCAGAAACTCTGCTTGTTTCTGGGTGTCTCCTCGCAGTACGCCCAAAAAGGCCACCAACCCTTTGCCGATCTGCCGTGTTTCCCGGTGGTCGATGGTGATCTGGGCCTGGCTTACCCGCTGGATGACCGCACGCATCCGCATCCCTCTCTCTCATTCAGATGCCCCTATCCTAGCATAATTTCACTAAAAGGTAAACGGATTTTGGGAAAAAGAATGGACTTTCTTGCGCTGGAGACAGGGAACTGGTATAATACAAATAAACCCAAGCGGACAAGGAGGAGTACCTATGATTTACGCATTGCAAAAGGGCAAGTACACGGCCCAGGTGGATTCTCTGGGCGCCCAGTTGATCTCCCTGAAAGGCCCGGACGGTTGTGAGTACCTGTGGTATGCCAAGCCCGAATATTGGCATGAGCACGCGCCGGTTTTGTTCCCCATTGTGGGGGCTCTTCGAGAGGACAAGGTAAAAATCGGCGGAAAATGGGTTCAGATGAACCGTCACGGTTTCGCCAAGCGGACGGAGTTTGCCCTGGAATCTCAGGGAGAGGGCACCCTGTCCCTGAAGCTGGTGGCCAACGAAACCACCAAGCAGTGCTATCCCTTTGATTTTGCCCTGACCGTGACTTACACTTTGACGGAAGAAGGCTATACCACCACCTTTACCGTGGAGAATACAGGGGACAAGCCTTTGCCCTTCGTGGTGGGCGGCCATCCCGGCTTTAATATTCCTGTGGACGAGGAAGCCTCCTTTGAGGATTATGTGATTCGGTTTGAGAAGCCGGAGACCCAGCATTGCCCTGTGATCCAGGCGGACTCCTGCCTGATTGACACCACGCAGACCGCTTATGAAATGAAGGACCAGCAGGAGATCCCTCTGCGTCACGATTTGTTCTACAACGATGCTCTGGTGTTTGACGGCCTGGCTTCCTCCACCGTGCAGGTGGTCAACCCCAAAACCGGCAAGGGCGTGGAAATGGATTTCTCCCAGTTCCCCATGCTGGGCATTTGGTCCGCCAAAAACGACGGTCCCTATGTGTGCCTGGAGCCCTGGACCGGCTGCGCAACTCTGACCACCGAAGGGGACGATTTTGAGTCCAAGAAAGGGATGCAGCAGCTGCCCGCTGGGGAAGCCAAATCCTACGGGTTCTCGGTAAAGTTCCTGTAAGATGGCGGATTGGAAGGAATTGCAGCGGCAGGTGTATCAGAATAAGCTGGACCATCAGTTTAACGTCACCGACGTTGCCATGGAATTTTGTCTTTTGTACGGAGAAGTGGGGGAAGCTTACCAGGCTTATTCCCGAAACCGGCCTGACCTGGGAGAGGAATTGGCAGATGTGGCCATCTACCTACTGGGGCTGGCGGAAATTCTCCATGTCGATCTGGAGGAAGAGGTGCTGCGAAAAATGGAGATTAACCGTCACCGCCGGTATGGGGTGGTAGACGGCCAGTGGCGGCGCCTGGAGGAGGGTGAGTCCCCCGATCCGTGAAAGATCCCTGCCAAATTGGGACAGCGGGAGAAATCCTGCTGTCCTTGTTGTTATGAGGAAAAGCAGGGCTTCCTTGACGGGAAGAGGGCAGTTCCCTGATTGTGTCTTGCCCGGATTATCGGGCTTGGGAAGCTTGGGAGGAGAAGTGAGATGTTTACGGGATTGTTGGTACTGATCTATGTTTCTTTTATCAGTTTGGGGCTGCCGGATTCCCTGTTGGGGTCCGCTTGGCCGGCCATTCACCAGGAACTGGGGGTGCCCCTTTCCTTTGGAGGGGTGGTCTCTATGATCGTATCCTGCGGGACGGTACTGTCCAGTTTGATGAGTGCCCGGATGATCCGGCGGTTGGGCACGGGCAGGGTCACTTTGATCAGCGTGGCCATGACGGCAGCGGCCCTATTGGGTTTTTCCGTGGCGCCTTCGGTGGGGTGGCTTTGTCTATTGGCTGTGCCTCTGGGGTTGGGTGCAGGCTCCGTAGACGCGGCGCTGAACAATTTTGTGGCTCTCCATTACGAGGCCAAGCACATGAATTGGCTTCACTGCTTTTGGGGGATCGGTGCCACGGCTGGGCCCATGGTGATGGCTCTTTGGCTGGATCGGGACAACAACTGGCAAGGCGGATACCGGACCATAGGCTTGTTCCAGACGGCCCTTGTGGTGGTGTTGCTGTTTAGCTTGCCCCTGTGGAAGAAGGTTTCCCAATCTTCTCAGGAAGCGGAGGAGGAATCCACCGAAAGCCTGTCTCTGTGGCGTGTTTTTCAGATTCCCCAGGCCAAGACGGCCTTGTTGGGATTTTTCTGCTACTGCGGCCTGGAAACCACGGCCAACCTGTGGGCCAGCAGTTTCGCGGTGACAGGGTATGGGGTCAGCGAGCAAACGGCAGCCGGATGGAGTTCCGTATTTTTCCTGGGGATCACTCTGGGACGGCTGTTGTCCGGGTTTGTATCTATGAAGCTTTCCAATCCCACCTTGATTCGTTTGGGGCAGTTTTTGACCTTGTGTGGCATTGTGCTGTTGCTGCTGCCTTTGTGGGTGTGGCGGATTCCCATTGGCCTGTGTCTGATCGGTGCAGGCTGTGCGCCCATCTATCCTGCCATGCTGCACCAGACGCCCCAGGTATTTGGGAAAAACCTGTCTCAGGCCATGATGGGGGTGCAGATGGCCTGTGCCTATGTGGGTTCCACTTTGATGCCGCCCTTGTTTGGCGTGATCGCGGATGTGCTGGGGATCCGGCTGTTCCCTTTGTTCTTGCTGCTGTTCCTGGGCCTGATGACCTTCAGCACCGAGCAAGTCCGCCGAAAAAAGCGGCTGGGCTGATGGGAAAAGGGCACAGAAAAAGAATTGCCCTCTTGAAGATTCTTCCATTAGAACAGATATTTTCTAATATCCTTTTATGGTATATATAAACAAAAAACCTGGCAGATCATCAGATGTGCCAGGTTTCTACTAGATATTGCGTCCGTTCACAATTTTTTTACAATAAAATGGGATGATCCCTCATAATTCGACAAAATAGTAACGGGATTTATAGTATCCTTAGGTCGTCAGGAGGCGCTGGCCATTTGGAGACAGAGTTTGTCGGAGATCATGGCGATAAACTCACTGTTGGTAGGTTTGCCTCGGGTGTTGTGGATGGTATAGCCAAAATAGGAGTTGAGCACATCCACATCACCCCGGTCCCAAGCCACTTCAATGGCATGGCGGATTGCCCGCTCCACCCGGGAACTGGTGGTGTTATAGCGTTTGGCCACGCTGGGGTAAAGCTGTTTTGTCACCGCGTTAATCAGTTCCGGATCCTCCACGGCCATCAAAATGGAATCCCGCAGGTAGTGGTACCCTTTGATATGGGCAGGGACGCCGATTTGATGGAGGATCTCTGTGACCTGCATGCGAAGGCTGTTGCTGGCAGGCTCGGTGTCGAAGTGTTTGCCTCGCATGGAGAGCAGGGAGAGAATCCGGTCGGCCATTTCGTTCTGATCATAGGGGGTCAGGGCAAAATAGGCAGCGCCCGCGCCGGCAATCTCCCGCTCGATCACGGGGTTGGTGTAGGAGGCGGTGACTATGTATAAAGGGTTATCCACGGAGGCGTCCTGCTTGACCGCGTGGATCACTCCCACTGCGTCAAGGCCGGGCATGAGGAATTCCATCAGGACCAGCTGGGGCTTTTCTTCCTTGATTTTTTCCAAAAGCAGCCCACTGTCCCGCTTGAGAAAAAGAGCTTTCACCCCCCGCTGGGATAATTTCTGGATCGGTTCCCGGCCCCATTCGCCGTCTTCCGAACTAATAATTATCTTACTTTCTTTTTCCATGACGAACCTCCTGGTAGTGGTTTATTGTGAAAAGATTTTACCATAACCTGATACCAATTGGCAAGTGGTTTGCTGGAAAAAACTAGAAAATTATCCTGCCGAAAAACGGCGAAAAATGGCTTAAGACCGGGATTTTACGCCCTTCGAGCTACTTCGACACACTACATGTCCGGCTCTCTTCCCACATTGTCTGGGCGTAGATACCATATCCTGTTGTTGGGTCTTCCGTAAAAACATGGGTGACAGCGCCGGCCAATTTTCCCTGTTGGAAAATAGGACAGCCGCTCATGCCCTGTACAATGCCACCCGTGGCCTTCAAGAGCCTGGGGTCCGTCACCTGGACCACCAGGTTTTTTGTTGGCTGTTCCTGGTCTACAATCTGGATGATTTCCCCTTCGTACAGTTGGGGACCGGATTCATCCAGACTGACCAGCAGCTGCACGGGACCGGTGGTCACTTCCTCTCGGGGGAGAATTTCCACAGTATCCCCGGTGGGAGGTTGATCCAAAGTGCCATACACTCCGGTGTCCCGGTTGGCAAGAAGAGTGCCCAGGGCTTCGTCGGAGGAAAAGTATCCCCGGAGTTGTCCGGGGCTATTTTTTTCCCCTTTGATAATTCCGCTCAAGGTAATAGGCGCCGGTTCCCCGGACTTGAGGGCCATCACTCCGCTGGTGTCCATGTCGCAGATGCCGTGGCCCAGGCCCCCAAAGACACCGGTTTCCGGGTCGTAAAAGGTCAACGTGCCGATGCCCGCGGCGCTGTCCCGGACCCACATGCCTGTGAGAAAGGAGTCCTCCCCAAATACGGGGGTGACCTGTGTTTCAAAGATTTCCTCTCCCCGGCGTACCTGGAAGGTGATGGGTTTGCCGCCGCTTTGGCCAATATATTGGGCCAGGGCAGCGTTGTCGGGAATGTCCAGTCCGTCAGCGGTGAGCAAATAGTCTCCCGGCTGGATTCCGGCATCAGCAGCGGGACAGCAAACACCGTCTTCCGTGGACAGATCCGAGAGGGAGGCTACGATGACACCGTCGGTAAACAGTTTGATGCCGAAGGTGGTGCCCAGGGGAATCACTTCTCCTGGGGTTTCTGAGGAAGAAACAGAGGTGGAAGCGGGAGATTCTTCGGGCCCGGAAAATTCCTTGCCGCCGTTAAAGACAGAAGCTTCCAAAGCGGTGGGTTCTCCAGGAAGGAAGCTCAGGGAAACAAGCATGCACAGGGCAGTGGCGCCCACGCTCAAAGCGAAAATCCGCACCCCTTTTGCAAGGGTGTGTTTGTTCCATTGTTTCCAAAATGGTTTGATAAAGATTCCATCCCTTTCGGGGGCAGGATTGCGAAAAACGTGCCAAATTCGCGCCCCTGTTTTACTGTGTCACAACCATCTGCAATTATTTTGACAATTAAAAACGCTCCTGCACAAAGGAGGCAGGAGCGAGAATTTTTGGTCTGCCGCAACGATGGAGCGTTGGCCACGGATCGGCGATTGCCGTTCCTTGCTCCATCGAAGGACAGTATGTTATGAAAGAAAAAGAGAGTATGTGATCGATAGAAAACGTGGTTTCATTTTCCAGCCGAAAACCGGAGGAAACTTTTGCCACATAAAAATCTTTGCCACCTTTTCTTTTAGGAAAGGATGAAGAAGCAACACCTCCTCTCGTTTCAGTGTCTACAGTTTACGGAATAATTATGAAGCCAGGTTAAGGAGTTTTTGAAGGATCTGTAAGGAATTTGTGAACAGAGCTTGAATGACAACCTTTGCAAAACTGTGCAACGTGACGAAATCCTGCGGGATTGCCATATTTTAGCGATTTAAAGCGGTATTTTTGTTGAAACCCTGCCGGTTTTGTGCTATCATTTGAAAATAATCCTGCTGGGAGGAAGGAGGACCTTATGAATCCACAAGCCCGTATCACTGTTATCTGCGGCCACTATGGCTGTGGGAAAACGAATCTGACCCTGAACCTGGCGCTGGATGCGGCAGAGCAGGGGGAAACCGTCACTGTGGCGGATTTGGATGTGGTAAACCCTTATTTTCGTTCCTCGGAATATGGAGGCCTGCTGGAAGCCCATGGGATTCGCCTGATCGCCCCGGTCTTTGCGGGAACTACCCTGGATACCCCCACGTTGCCCCCGGAGCTGTACTCCTTGTTTGAGCCCAGTGCCGGCCGGGTGTTTATCGACGCAGGAGGGGATGACGCAGGAGTCACCGCTTTGGGAGGGTTGCACAGCCAGCTGGAAGAATCCGGTTATGAGATGCTCTATGTGATCAACCGGTACCGGGTGCTTTCCCAGACTCCGGAGGAGGCCGTTTCCCTGTTGAGGGAAATCGAAGCAGCCAGCCGGTTGAAGGCCACGGCTTTGGTCAACAACTCCCACTTGGGAGTGGAAACTAAGCGAGACACCTTGCTGGAGGCGCTGCCTTTTGCGCAGCGGACGGCAGAGCTTACGGGACTGCCCCTGCTGTATTCCACGGCACCAGACTTTGCATTGGAGCCGGGAGAAACTCTGCCGGAAGGTTTCCGGACGGTCAAACGCCATGTGAAATTCATGTGGGAGTGAGATTGCCCTACCGGCAACGAATTTTAAATGGAAGACAACGATGGTTTACCCATTGAGTTTTACTGTATATAGTTAAAGAAATCCTTGAAGGAGGGAAAATGTTATGGCAAGAATCATTGTGGATGAGAAGGTCTGCAAGGGCTGCGGCATGTGTGTACACGCCTGCCCCCTGAAGATCATTGCTCTGGACAAGTCCCGTCTAAACGCCAAGGGATATCACCCGGCTAAATTGATGGAGCCTGAAAAGTGCGTTGGCTGCGCTTCCTGCGCCACCATGTGCCCCGATACGGCCATTACCGTAGAGCGGTAAGAATTCTGCCGCAGTTCTTTCTAGAAAGCGGTTCCGGATTCACACCGATCAGGACGTGAGTGAACGAGAAAAACTATTGTCTGTGTCCCGGCGGACTTGTCGGGGCGCGAGAAAGGAATGAAATTACTTATGAAGGTTTTGATGAAGGGCAATGAAGCCCTGGCCGAGGCTGCCATCCGCGCCGGCTGCCATCACTTCTTCGGCTACCCCATCACTCCCCAGACGGAGCTTGCGGCTTACATGTCCAAGCGTATGCCCCAGGTAAACGGCACCTATCTGCAGGCGGAGTCTGAGATTGCTGCCATCAACATGGTGCTGGGCGCTTCCGCGGCCGGCATCCGCGCCATGACGTCTTCTTCCTCCCCTGGCATCAGCCTGAAGGGCGAGGGTATTTCCTATATGGCCGGTTCCGACCTGCCTGCTGTGATCATCAACGTGCAGCGTGGCGGCCCTGGTCTGGGCGGCATTCAGCCTTCCCAGGCGGACTACTGGCAGGCCACCAAGGCAACCGGTCACGGCGACTTCCAGATTCTGGTATTTGCCCCCTCCACGGTCCAGGAGATGGTGGACCTGATTTCTCACGCCTTTGATACTGCCGACAAATACCGGATGCCTGCCATGGTGCTGGCCGACGGCATGCTGGGCCAAATGATGGAGCCTGTGGAGCTGCCTGAGGAAGGCTCCGCCAAGCTGCCCGAGAAAGAATGGGCGGCTAAGGGCCACGGCGGCAAGCGCGCTCACAACATTATCAATTCCCTGTACCTGACTCCCGAGAAGCTGGAGGAACTGGTCAAAGAGCGGTTTGAGCGGTATGAAACTGTTAAGCAGACCGAGCAGATGGCTGAAGAGTACCTGACCGAAGACGCTGACGTGGTGGTAGTGGCGTACGGTGCTTCTTCCCGTGTGGCCCGCAGCGCTGTGAACAAGGCCCGGGAAAAGGGTATCAAGGCTGGTTTGGTCCGGCCTATCACCCTGTGGCCCTTCCCCACCCAGGCTCTGAACCGTGCCGCTTCCCATGCCAAGAATTTCCTGGTAGTGGAGATGAGCATGGGTCAGATGGTGGACGACGTGAAGCTTGCCATCGAATGCAAGGTGCCCGTCCACTTCTATGGCCGTACCGGCGGTATGATTCCCACCCCGGCGGAAGTGCTGGCGCAGATCGAAGCGCTGCTGTAACGAGCGAGAGAATATAGGAGCGGGTATTTTCCCACTCCGGAAAGGCGAAACTACTATGGCTATTGTATTTCAAAAACCGTCTACTTTGACCGATGCGCCTATGCACTACTGTCCCGGCTGCACCCATGGCATTGTCCACCGTCTGGTGGCACAGGCTCTGGAAGAGCTTGGTGTGGAAGGGAAGGCCGTAGGCGTAGCCTCTGTGGGCTGCTCGGTTATGTGCTACGATTATTTTTCCTGTGATATGGTTCAGGCCCCTCATGGCAGAGCCCAGGCTGTTGCCACGGGCCTGAAGCGTGCCCGTCCCGAGAACGTGATTTTCACCTATCAGGGCGACGGTGACTTGGCTGCCATCGGCACGGCGGAGACGGTTCACGCTGCCACCCGCGGCGAGAACATCACCGTTATCTTCATCAACAACGCCATTTATGGCATGACCGGTGGCCAGATGGCTCCCACTTCTCTGCCCGGGCAGATCACTCAGACCACCCCTTATGGCCGTGATACCAATACGGCCGGTTATCCTGTGCGGGTGTGCGAGATGCTCTCAACCCTCAGCGGCGTTGCATTTGCCCAGCGTGTCACCGTGGACAACGTGAAGAATGTAAACATCGCCCGGAAGGCAATTAAAAAGGCTTTCCAGAACCAGATCGACGGCAAGGGCTATTCCATTGTGGAAGTGTTGTCCACCTGTCCCACCAACTGGGGCCTGTCTCCTGTGGAAGCCCTCAAGTGGCTGGAGGACAATATGATCCCCTACTATCCCTTGGGCGTGTATAAGGACGTTGAGGAGGGCGTGAAGAAATGAAAGACTTGAATATCCTCTTTGCAGGTTTCGGCGGCCAGGGCGTTCTGTTCGCCGGCAAGGTGGTGGCCTATGCGGCGCTGATCTCCAACAAGCAGCTTTCCTGGCTGCCTTCCTATGGTCCGGAGATGCGCGGCGGCACTGCCAACTGTAGTGTATGCGTGTCCGACGAGGCCATCGGTTCTCCCCTGGTGACCAATCCCAACGTGCTCATTGCCATGAACCGTCCTTCTCTGGACAAGTTCATCGACACAGTGGAGCCCGGCGGCACGGTGCTCATCGACTCCAGCCTGATCGATGAGAAGGTGGAGCGAGACGATGTGACCGTGTACTATGTACCCTCCACCAAGCTGGCCGACGAAAACGGAGTCAGCGGTCTGTCCAACATGATCCTCATTGGCAAGCTGTTCAAGGAAGTGTGCACCCAGGGCGACCATGCCTTCTGCACCGATGAGATTCTGGATCAGGCCATTCAGAAGTGCATCCCTGCCCGGAAGGCCCAGATGCTGGACTTTAACCGGAAGGCCATTCAGATCGGCCGGGAGCAGTAAAATCCCTTCTTATACGATAAAACCCCAGACAGCAGACACTGTCTGGGGTTTCTTTGTTTTCTGTCAAATGAAAGATGATTTTCGCCGTTCTAGGTTTACTTGGCGGCTTTTTGGGGAAGATCCCTGGTATCAAACCGGGTGACCACCATGTGAACCAGATAGGGGAGCAGGATCACGGGAATGGCCAGGTAGGCGATGCCGCTGTAGGCTTTCTGGATCAGGTTCAGCAGGCCAAACTGTGCAATGCCGAAATCCACCAGGCAGCAGATGAGGGCGGCGACAATTTCCTTTTTAGTGATCCGGAACCGTCCTAACACAGCGGCTTTCGGAGAGGTTTTTGCCAGAGTTTCCTCCTCCTTGCCGCAGACCCGTTTGACCATGGCGGCCACCATATTCACCGCTGTGGAAACAGCACCCAGGATAATGAGCAGCGAGATCAAAGGAGTCATAAAGGAGGCTCCCACACCGTTTTCCACCATAAAGAGGGTGGGGACGCTTTGGGATGCGGCTTCCGGATTGGTGTAAATGGTCATAAGACCCAACACCACCATCACCATCATCAGGGCGTTGACCACAGCCCCTACACCCATGCTCTTCACCGCATCTCCAGGCTTTTCAAAGGACTTGGCATGCTGGACAAAAACGGCAATGTTGGACAGCTGGAATGTGCCATACAGGAACGCCGAATACAGGGCAGGACCCAGAGGCAACTGCTGTTCTCCCATGGACTGAACTGCGTCGGAGATCTTTCCAGCGTTGAGGACGATATTGGGCAGATAAACCACCAAAAGCCCGGCGATGATGCAGATAGAGAGAATGGATGCCACCCGCCGCACCAAATCCGTGCCGAAGATGGCCACCACAAAGATGAACACACCAATGAGGAAGGTGCACAGCAAGTAGGGAAGCCCGGTGAGCTGGCTGAGAGTGGCCCCGCCGGTGGCAAAGGCTACAGCCGGAGCCACACACATGACGCACAAGTACAGCAGCTCAAAGAGGTTGGAGAAGAGGGGGGCAAATTTACCATAGAAGGCGTTGTTGTAGGAGCGATAGTCGTAGACCTGGTGCTTTCTGGCAAACCGCAGGCTGTAGGCGAAGAAGATCCCGTTGTACAGCATGGCCAGCACCGGCATGACGATGCACCAGGCACCGTAGCGGACAAAATAGCTGTAGATCTGCGCACCGGAGGCAAATCCCCCACCAAAGTGAGTGGTAAACCACACAAAGGCCACGCCCAACACAAGAGCTCCCGTTTTTGTCTGTTTCATCTTACGCTCACCGCCTTTTCCGTCAAAGTTGCCATGGCTTTTTCCAGCATTTCCCGGGTGACCCGATAAGGATAATGGGCCACGTCCGACATGGTGGGGATCCGGTCCACACATTCTTCCCACTGCTCCGGAGTGATCTCGATGTCTTCCAAGCGGGTGGGGAGTCCAATGGACCGGTTCAGCTGGTAAATCTTTTCGAACTCCTCCTGCTGTCCATCCACCAGCAAAGCCAACAGAATGCCGAATCCCACCACTTCCCCGTGAAGGTGGCGCTCCTCAATGATGGGGTAGGAGGTGAGGGCATAGAAAACGGCGTGGGCCAGACCGCTGTTGTAGTCGGGGGTAAAGTCTTTCGTCAGAAAGATGGAGGCGATACCTGTAGTGACCACAATGGCCAGCACCACCTGTTCCACCTCGTAAGTGCACAGCCCTTGCTTGTGGTCCTCCAGGGCCTTGGCGCTGTAGATCAGCAGGGGATCCCGGCACATCCGGCTAACCTCCACTCCCAGGGCGGTAAAGTGCTCCAGCCGCTCATCCCGGGAGGAGATCATGGCCTCGTAATATTTTGCGTAGGTGTCGCCAATACCGGCCCACATGTACTGGCTGGGGGCTTTGGCAATAATTTCCGTATCGATGAAGGCGTGCATGGCAGGACGCACAAAAAAGTTGGGTTTTAGGAAGGTGCCGTCCTCGTTGTACATGATGGACACCGAGGTGGTTGCGGCACAGTTGGAAGCAATGGTGGGAAAGGTAAACACCGGCTTATCGTCGGTGATGCACAGGCATTTTACCGTGTCCAACGCCTTGCCGCCTCCCACGCCGAAGACCATGTCCGCCTCCTGGTAGAGGTCCATGGCCCGCAGCCGTTCCACAGTGGCGTAGGTGCAGTTTTCTCCGTAGATCTCTTTTCCGATAATTTCCAGATTGGTCTGGGCCACATAGGCGGCAATCTTGTCATAGGCGGCCGCCAGAGCTTTTCGTCCCCCGATGACCAACACCTTTTTGCCGTAGGACTCGCAAACCGGGCCGATTTTGTCATAAATCTTGTCGCCGATAGAATAGCTTGGCAGATGGACCTCGTAATTTTCCAGTTTCATGGAGTACCCCTTTCCGGGACGGGGCAATAAAAAACGCCCTTGTCCCTTACAAAATATGCAGGGACAAGAGCGCAACACTCCTGCGGTGCCACCCGGCTTGATGCGGTATATCCGCATCCACTCACGCATACGAAACCATATGCTCTCTTTGGTAACGGAGTTCGTTCTCCGGCTTGCTTACTGCTGGTTCAGCTTGCCCTCGAAAGCCCATTCGCCTCAGGTCCTTCCGCCACGATTCCACCATCCGCGGCTCTCTGTCAGCAGGTTCTCCGAGGGTACTTACTCTTTCTCAACGGTTTGGTATTACGTTACCACATAAAAGCAAAAAAGTCAATGATAAAATTCGTCTTTTTTCACAACTGGAGGTTTCCCCAGGGCCCCGAAGAAAGCGATTGTATTTTGTCTTTCCCTGCGGTATACTACCTCTGACGGAAGAATCCGGTAAATCAACAAAGCGGGATTTCCTCCGGAAACGGGAAAACTTTCTGAGAAAACCCGCGGAAAACAGATTGGCAGGGGAGAGAAAAAGGATGGAATACAAACTGTACACAGGGGCTTATACCGGCGGCCAGCCCGGGGAAGGGGTGGCTTCCTGGGGGTTTGACGGTAAGTCCCTCAGGGAAGTCTGGCGATACGGAGGATTGCGCAACCCTTCCTATGTGCTGCCTTGGGGTAAGCGGCTGTATGGGGTGGAGGAACTGCCTAAGGGAGCAGGACTCGCCTGCCTTTCCTGGGAACAGACAGGGGCTCCCCAAATGCTGTGGCACCGGCAGGTGCAGGGAGCAGGCTTGTGTCACTTGACGCTTGAAGGGAAGGTGCTCTACGCTTCCGGTTACGATGGAGGCACTTTGACCGGCGTAGAAAAAGACGAGGGAGAAACCTGCTTTTTCCAGGCCTTTCAAGGCCACGGACCCAACCCGGCCCGGCAGGAAAAGGCCCACATCCACTCCACCCAGGTTTCCCCAGACGGCACCCGGCTGCTGGCAGCGGATCTGGGAACAGACCGGTTATATCAGTTCCTGTTGGGAGAGGGAGGAAAGCTTATTCCGGACCCGGAGCAGCCTTGGATCCAGACGGGCCCCGGTCAGGGACCACGCCATTTTGCCTTTCATCCCAACGGAAAGTGGCTCTACCTGGTAACAGAGCTGGACCGTTCTCTGCTGGTATACCACTATGAAGATCACCGTTTGGAAGAGATGGGAGCCTATTCTCTGAGAATGCCGGGAGATCCGGAGGCCTCTTTGGCTGCGGACATTCATCTGACAGAGGACGGAGCATTTTTGTATGCTTCCGTTCGGGGCCCGGACTGCCTCTATGGGTTTCGGGTGGAAGAGGGGGGAGCTGTTTTGCAGCCCCTGGGCCGGTTCCCCACTTTGGGAGGCTGTCCCAGAAATTTCTCCCTGAGTCCTGACGGAAAGTGGATTGCGGTGGCCAATCAGGAACCCGGCACCCTGGTGATCTTCTCCCGGGATGAGACCACCGGCCTGCCTGGCGAGGCGTTGTGCCAGGCAAAAGTTTCCCAGGTTTCCTGTGTCAAGTGGGGACCAAACATAGAGAATTAATTACAAAAAGCACTTCGGGGTTTGTGGGCCCAGAAGTGCTTTTACTTTGGAAATTTCAAATGGTTACAAGTTGTTTTCTGGCAGGTTCCCTTGAGCAGCGGTAGGATTGTAGAGACTGTCGGCTGTCCTTTGAGCGCCGATCACATCTTCTTCTCGGAAGGACATCCACTTGATCCCTCGCCGGTTTTGATAGGCAAAGGCCAGGTGCAGAGAACCATCCCTTGCCTGGATCAAGCACGGGTATTCGTATTGCTGGTTGTTTCCACGGTTTTCCGCTCCGGCGAAGCCTTCTCCCAATTCCAGATAGCGGATCAGGGGAAAAGTGTGTCCACCGTCCTCGGAGAGCGCTACCGCCACAGGACATCGGAGTCCTGGCCACACCGCTACACCGGGTTCTGTTCCGGGACGCTGGGTGGGATTGTAGGCAATGGCAACCCGGCCGCTTTGAAGTTTCACCGCACTGATACTGGAGTTGTTGTTGGGCAGGGGGGTAGGTTCCGGGGAAGACCAGGTGTCCCCGTCATCTAGGGATTGGCTCCGATAAATCCAGTCCGCCTCCCGGCTTCTGAGGAAGGCTACCAAATGTCCCGGGGTCAACTCCACCACGTTGGCGTGTACCCGGCCTTGGCTGTTGGGCATCTCCACCGTGTTCCAGGTCTTTCCTTGGTCTTCAGAGAGCTGGAACACGGTGGGGTCCCCTCCTAAACCATTTGCGGTGTCGCTGCATAACCAGTTGGAAAAGATCCACCTTCCACTGGACAACTTTTGAATGGGTTGGCGGCAGAAGCTGCCCTGTCGGGAGAACAAGGTGTCCGCCTGACTCCAATGGAGTCCTCCGTCCAGGCTCCGTTGGCGGCGGATTACGGCGGTAAACTGCATGTTGTCCTTGCCGGGAACCCGATCCAGCTGGGCGGTATATACGGCCCAGATCTCTGTTTCCGAGGCCTGGAACAGGGAGGGGTTTTGCTCACTCCGTTCCGGATCCTGAGAAACCTGCTGGGGCACAGTCCATTGGCCCTGGCCTTTTGGCAGCCTGGAGCAGACGATGCTTACGTCCCGGTTGCCTTCAAAGGACCCAGCAAACCAGGCGCACAGCAGATCCCCTTGGGATGTTTCCAATAGGGCTGGCGCGTGGGCGCTGGTCCAGGGACCGGGAGGAAGCAGAGCCTCCAAAGTTCCCAGAGTTTCGTTGCGGTAGATAACACCGTCGGGTGTCAATGTAGGTAAGGTTGGATACTCCATGGATTTACTCCTTACAGAAGATAGGGCACATGAGGAAAATGGTGCCCGGATAATTGAACTTTTCTACGAGTTACTCTTCCTCAATGACCTGCAATTCTACCCGATAACCGTCCGGGTCTGCCAGAAAGCAGGAGTAAACGGGAAATCTTCCGTGCTTTGCCGGTGGGGAAACCGGTTCCGCTCCTTGGGCCAAGGCGGCTTTCCATCGGGCGTCCACCTCTGCCCGGTCTTGGCAGTTCAGGGAAAGGCAGACCCCTTGGGGTCCACTCAAAGGGGGCCGGTGATCCCCGTAAGCACAAAATCCCCAGTACCCATACCCGGTGTCGTAGATTTCCGCCCCGCCGGATTGAACCATCTCCAGACGGAATCCCATCACTTGGGTGTAAAACTGCCGGGTACGTTTCAAGTCGGCTACCGGCAGGAATACAATGCTGCCAATCATGTTTCTGTGTCCTCCTTTAGTTGGATTCATGGTATCGCGCTTTCGGAAAAAAGGAAAGGAGATCGTTTCTCCGCCCAGACAAAAAGGAAGGCCGGCAACCACCGGCTGCCAGCCTTCCCTGTAGAATCCCATGGACAAAGGGCGAAGAGACGGGCGTTTACCACTGGGTCAATTCCAGATACAGGTCTTTGTACTGTTTTGCGGAGTTTTCCCAGGAAACGTCCTTGGCCATGTCCCGCTGGACCACTTCGTCCCAATGATAGCGGTTGGTGAAATATTCGGTCTTGGCTCGATTGATGGCATCCAGAAGCAAGCCGGCCTCGTAGCGGTCAAAGGTAAAGCCGTTGCCGTCACCGGTAAAGGTGTTATAGGGCTGCACAGTATCTTTCAAGCCGCCGGTTTCCCGGACAATGGGAATGGTACCGTAATGCATGGCGTTGAGCTGGGTCAGGCCACAGGGCTCAAACCGGGAAGGTACCAGCAGGGCGTCGGAGCCGGCGTAAATGCGGTGGGCTCGGGCTTCGTCATACTGGATGCAGGCGGCAAAGGAGCCCCGGTAAGCGCCCTCGTAATACCGGAAGGTATCCTCATACTGCTTGTCACCGGTACCCAGTACCACCACCTGGGTGTTGCCGTCCATCACCTGAGGAATGACGGTGCTCACAAGATCCAGACCCTTCTGGTTGGTGAGCCGGGAGATCAGGCCGATGACGAATTTGCTTTCATCCTCTTCCAGCCCCAATTCTTTCTGGAGAGCCAGTTTATTTTCCATCTTGTGATCCAACACATTGCCCAAGCCATAGTTGACTGCCAAAGCGGGATCTGTTTCCGGGTTCCACATGTCGTAGTCGATGCCGTTGACAATGCCTCTGAGCTTATAGTTGTGATACCGCAAATGGCCTTCCAGATGTTCTCCATACTCGCTGGTCTGGATTTCCTGGGCATAGGTTCCGCTTACCGTGGTGATGCGGTCCGCGTAAGCCAATCCACCCTTGAGCATATTGGCGTCCACATAATCCTGCTTCAAAGCGCCCATGTTGAATACGGAATCGGGCAGGCCGGACCAATATTGGATGGTGGGAATATTGTAAACACCTTGGAAACGGAGGTTGTGGATGGTGAGAATGGATTTGGCGTGGCCCACCGGGGAATCCTGGAACAAGGTTCGCAGATACACCGGTACAAGAGCCGCCTGCCAGTCGTGGCAGTGGATGATATCGGGAATCCAGTTCAGAAAGTTCAACGCTGCCAATGCCGCTTTGCTGAAGAAGCAGTATTTCGGGATGTCGTCCACCAGGTTGATATAGGGGTTGCCGGAGGAGAAAAACTCCTGGTTATCGATAAAATCGTACACCACGCCGTCGCAGATGTATTCCATAATTCCCACATAGTACTCCCGGCCGGTTTTGCCCAGATCCATGTAAAATTCGCCCCGATAGACCATCTTTTCCTGGTATTTCTGGGGAATGCAGGCGTAACGGGGCAGGATCACACGAACATCGCAGTTGAGTCGTACCAACTCCCGGGGCAGGGCGTACATGACGTCGCCCAAGCCTCCGGTTTTGACAAAGGGATGGCATTCCGAACCGATGAACGCCACGCTTCTGCGAGGCAGATTGGTCATTACATTCACAGGTGCAGCCTCCTCAACAACAGGTGTGGGCTCCTCAGGGGCAGGAGCAGCCTTCTTCTTGGTGGTCGTCTTCTTTTTGGGAGTGGTCTCTGCTTTCTTTGTGATCGCTGCAGTCTTTTTCTTAGCAGGCTTTTTCTTGGAAGTAGCAGGTGTTTTTGCCTTCTCTTCGGCAGGCGCCGGTTCCTTGGCGGGGGCAGGCTCCTTCTGGGGAGCTTTCGCCGGTTCCGCCGCAGGAGCAGCTTTCTCCTCTACGGGAGCGTCCTTTTTCTCGGTAGGTGCCGTTTCCTTGGCGGGGGCAGGCTCCTTTTGGGAAGCTTTTGCCGTTTCTGCCGCAGGAGCGGCCTTCTCCTCTACGGGAGCCGATTTTTCCTCTGTGGGCGCAGTTACCCCAGGGGATGTGTTCTTTTCCGCAACGGGGGCTGCCGTATCCGTTGCAGCGGGTTTCTGTTTCATGGGATTAGCTTTTTTCCGTGCCATAGCGAATCTTCCTTTCACCAATCTATCATCGTTGGAGTTCTCAGAATCTCCTCACATGCATGTGGGACAAATCCAAGCGCTGGGCTTTTGGCGGTTTCGTGGGAATAGGACATTCCTTTTCCCGTTTCGCGGTTTTTTAGGGACACGCAAGGTGTTCCGGTACCTGTTCTGGAATCAGGGAGAATCCTTTCTTTTTTCTCGGACGACATCATCCATCTTTCCGGCGTCTCCCCTTTCCTCTTTTTGGATTCATTATAGCAAAAAACAGCTTGTGATACAAGAAATAATAGTGAAAAAGCCGGTTTTCTACGGTAAAATCTTTCCCATTGACTTTCCTTCCAGGGAAAACAGAGAGCGTTTGACCAATCCCTGTTGGGAAGTGGAATCTTCTGTGACCTCTATAGATTCAAGCAGCTTTTTCTTCCATCCTGGGTTCCTGGATGCGTCCAATGACCACCATGGCCAATAAAAACAGCAGGAAGGTAAAGGCAAAGGGAAGACGCCGGTCCAGGCTGGAAAGCCACCCTGTCAGGTAGCCGAAGGGAGAAGAGAGGGCGATGGTGGAGGCCATAATCAAGGCATTCAGCCGAGCCCGTTCCTGGGGGTTAATGGTCAGTTGAAGCAAAGCGTCTTTGCGAGGATTGATCAGAGCGGCCGCCACAGCGGAAACAAATACATAGAGCAGCACAAATCCCAGACTGTCCGTAGGAGAGAAGATCAGTACCAGGGCAGCCACGCAGTACAGTCCCAGGCCAATCCACAGGGGTATGCGGAATTTTGTGGCGCTCAGGCGATGTTGAATGCCCACCATGAAGACCAGCATGACGGAGGCGTTTAGAATGGGGAACAAGGCCAGGAAATTTTCCGAAAGTCCCAGCCGCTGGGTGACATAGAGGCTGAAAAAGTTGGTGCTCACCATGTTGGTGATGTAGAGGATCACGGACACGGCCACAGCTTTCAATACGCCCCTGTCTTGTAGCAGACGAGGGATCAGCTGGCGGTATTCTCCCAGCATGTGAAAAACCGAGACTCCCTTTGTTTCTGCCCGGCGGATTTGGCCTTGTTTTGTTTCCCGGCAAAAGCGGAAGGTAATCAGGGTTTTGGTGATCATGGTCAGGGAAAAGAGAACATACAGTACCCGCACCACCGGTACAACGGAGTAGGCATTGACAAACAAACCGGAAATAGGGGCAAAAAACACAGCTACCAATCCGCCGATACTCACCCAGGTATAAAGTCCCACCAGATCTTTGGGGTGAGCATCCTCAATGAGCAGGCAGTACCAGGCCGTCTGGTTGATCTGCTCGAAGCAGTTGAGGATGGCGGCCAGCAAAAACAGCCAGAAGTTGTTGGACACGGACCACACCAGACAGGCCATGGCCCAACCGAAAAAGTCCCCCATCATGGTGGTGAATTTCCGGCCCAGCTTGTCGGCCAGGATTCCGGCGAAAAAGGAGAAAAATACCTGAACCACCATGGCCACAGAGAGAATCAGCCCGATCTGTACGTCGGTGATGCCCTGGGTGTACATGTACAAGGTGGCGAAGGGGGAGATCAAGTTGTAGGGAATGCCCCACAAAGGCTCGATGAGCACCAGTGTCCGGGGATTTCCCTGGTTATCCGCCAACACTTGAATCAGAGGATGTTCTCTCAGCCGTCTCATTGCCGATTTCAGATTCATATTCATTAGCCCCATTCCATGTGATTTTCCCACCCATTCTATCACACTCCCCGACGCTGGAAAAGGGGAAAACAGCGGAAGCTGCCTCTATTCCTTCCAACTGGCCAGGGATTCTGAATGCACCAAACTCCAGGTGATCTTTATGGCAATTTTCCAAGCTGGATGCGGTGTTTCAGATCCAGAATCTTTCCCTGAATCTGCTCCATTACAGCCAAAAAGGCGCTGTCGTCCTTGCCGCTGGGATCCTCCAACCCCCAGTCCTCTCGGTAGGAACAAGGAAAAGTGGGACACTGCACGTTGCATCCCATGGTAACCACAATGTCCACAGCAGGTAGCTGGGAGAGAGGTTTGCTGTACTGGGTCTGTTCCATGTCGATGCCGTGAACCTGCTTCATCAGACGCACCGCATGGGGATTGATCCCGGTACCAGGTTCGGTTCCTGCGGACAAGCTCTCAAAGACATCGCCGGCCAGTTTTTTGCCCAGAGCTTCGGCGATCTGACTGCGGCAGGAGTTGTGGACGCAAAGAAAGGCCACCTTGGGCTTTTTGTGGTTGACAGCCGAAAAAGGACAACGTTTGCCAAGGCACTGGTTATTGTGGGCACTGTAGGAGCAGACGGGTACCGTGCGCTCCATTTCTACGCCCAGATGTTCCCGCACAAAGTCCACTGCCGCAAGAATGGCCAGGAAGGAATCCCGTTTGCAGCATCGGGGACCGCCCACCTGGCCGATGCGGTCCAGGGCGTGGGCGGTCATGCGGTTGCTCAGTCCCCAAGGTTCCTGAGCCAAAGGATTGGACTGGGTGGCAATGGCCAAAAACTGTCCTGTACCGATTCCTGCTCCACAGGCGCCCCAGAATCCGCAGGCTCCCCCAGGCACCGATTTTCCCCGGCTGTACATTTCCTGGAGGGCCGCTTCCAAGTCCAGAGAGCCCCCTGCATTCTTGTAAGCAGTGAGCAGCGCCGCGCCTACCATTACATGGTGCTCCGGTCCGTGCATGTGGCAGAAAGGAAGATCCATCATCCGTCGGACGATGGCTATGGGGTCGGTGGAGGTCTCCGCCAGACACAGGCCGAAGATGCTGTCCATGCCCTGGGTGTGGCAATCGTTGCACACATAGTGGCCGTTCACACAGCGGGTTTTACTGGGCTCTCGTTTATGACAGATGGCGCACTCCATGACCTGATCCCGTGTCAGATATTCCAAAGGCGCCTTGCAAATCAAACATTCTTCCATGGTGTTTTGTCCTCCTTGGGTTTGTCCGCTTCTACCCCACTCAAGTTATGGGCGGGTTTTCTGGTGCTGTTGCATAACCTGGGCCAGAGTTTGCGCCGCCAGTCGGGTGCCCCGTTCATTGGGGTGGACGCCGTCGGAAGCGTAGAGATTCTGGGTGTCAGCCAACTCGAAAAAACGATTTCCTACATCTGCCAGGAGAGCGCCATTTTCCTGGGCAGCTTGGCGGTACGCCTGGGAAAGTCCTCTTGCCATGCCTTCATACGTCCAGCCTTTGGCTTGGAGCTTGGCTCCGCCCTTCTGATAAGCCCAAGTGGCGTAGAGAACGGGAACAGCACCCTGCTGCCGGATTTGTGTGCAAAGCCGTTTGACGCTGGAGAAGAAACTTTCAGGAGACGTCAGCGGGCCGTGGCTCATCTCCTGAAGCACCACAAAGTCCCAGTGTTCCCGGGCCAGAGCCTCTTGCGTTCGGGCGCCCAGGTTGGTCTTGGGATTCAGTTGTTCCGACAGCCGGGCCCCGCCTCGGGTGTGGGAAACCACTTCCGCACCGGTCAACTCTCCCAGAATCTGGGGGAGAGCATTGGAGGAGGTAAAGCTGTTTCCCAGCATGAGAATGCGCATAAGGATGCTCCTTATCTATGGTTTTGAATTTGTTCCATTATACAGGATTGCCGGGGAAGGGGCAAGGCGGCAAGGAAAAATCCAAAGAGACTGAGCCATCCCAAGGGACAAAAAACAGGGCGGCATGGTGATAAAACCATGTCGCCCTGGAGCGTTTTTGGAAAAATGAAGAGTGCCTCAATCAGGAGCGGACCATTTTGCTGGCCAGCTTCTGGGCCACGAGAACCAGCACGATGGCGGCCACCGCCAAAATGGCGGAGCCCACAAAGCCCAAAGTGTACTGGCCGGTGGTGTCATAGAAATAGGCGCTGATCTTGGGGCCTACAAAGGCGCCGATGCCGTAGCCGATGAAGATCAAGCCGTAGTTGCTGTTGTAGTACTTGGAACCGAAGATCAAACGGACCATGGGGGCGAAGACCACCAACAAGCCGCCAAAGGAGAAGCCCACCAGCACCACACACAGGATGAAGAAGGGCAGAGAGGTGGCCTGGGTCAGCAGCAGCATGGAGGCGCCGTTGATGACCATCAGCAGGATCAAGCTCTTCCAGCCTTTGAGGATATCGTAGATGAAACCGAACCCAATCCGGCCGCACATGTTGGACAGGGTCATAATAGAGACGCACAGGGCAGCAGTCATGGCGTCCTGGCCCACCTGACGCTGGGCGATGGGGCTGGTGAAGGACACCATCATGGTGCCGGCAGCATTGGCAAAGATGAACATCACCAGCAGCACCCAGAATACGGGTGTTTTAACCATTTGGCCCAGATTGTAGTCCCGGGTTTTGAGAACCTTGGCCTGGCTTTCAGAAGGCTTCCAACCTTCCGGTACCCAGCCTTCGGGGCAGGGAACGATCATCCAGGCTACCAGGCCCACGCCGATCAGGAACACGACGCCAAGCACACGGCAGGTCATTTGCGCGCCCAGGGTATTGATCATGGCCTGAGCAATGGGACTCATGATGAAGGGACCGCAGGAAGCGCCAGCCTGCACCAGACCGGAGATGGAACCGGAACGGTCGGGGAACCACTTCAAAGCGGTGGGCAGGCAGGCGGGATAGATCATACCGCCGCCGGCACCGGCCAGCAAGCCGTAGAACAGGTACAGCTGGGGAATGGTGGTGGCAAAGCCCGTGAGAATCCAGCCGCCGGCAAACAGGCACAAGCCGATGTAGATGGTGATACGGGGGCTCAGCTTTTCTGCCAGGGAGCCGCCGATGAAGCCCACGGCACAGTAGACGAACATATAAATGGTGTAAGCCAGGGCAAAATCGGAATCACTCCAGCCGAACTGGGTGGTCAGCGGAATGCAGAACAGGCTGAAAAAGGCGGTGGCGGAGGTGAACAAGCTTTGCAGCCAGACACCTGCGAAAACACGCCAACGGGTTGCTTTGGTAACTTTCATGACAATGTATCTCCTCTCAATGACTGGATGATTGGTTTAGCACTGGAGCGTGCCCAGGTCCAGAGCCACGTCACGGCCGTTGAACTTGCCTGCGGCCGGGCTGGTGCCCAGCCAGTAAACCATGTCGGAGATATCTTCCACGTCCAGGAAGGGAACGCCGGCATACATCTCTTTGTAGTCGGCAAAATGCTTCCCGGTGAGCTCGTTGATGAACTCCACATACTCCTGAGTTTCGCACATGGGGGTCTTCACCTTAGTGGGGCACAGGGCGTTGACGATAATGCCCTTGCTGCCCACTTCTTTGGCCAGGGTCTTGGTCAGTCCCAGAACGCCCCACTTGGCCATGCAATAAGTGGCCAGCTTGGGAGTGCCGTACAGGCCACTGGTAGAGGAGATATTGATGATCCGCCCAAAACCCTGCTTGAGCATGTACTGTGTAGCGTATTTGTCGGTACGCCAGGTACCGATCAGGTCGATGTTGATGACCTTTTCCACCTGGGCATCGGTAAGCTCCCAGGTATTGCCGAAGTTGATCACGCCAGCATTGGCGATGACCACGTCCAGACGGCCAAACTTATCCCAAGCGTCCGCAAACAGCTTTTCCATATCGGGGGTGCTGCAGATGTTGGCTTTCACTGCCAGCACTTCGGCGCCCAGCCCCTTCAGTTCGGAGATGGTTTCCTGGAACCGGGGATCCTCCACGTCCAGCATATCTGCCAAAACCACGTCAAATCCGTTCTGTGCGTACTTGACCGCATGTGCACGACCCTGTCCCATGGCAGCGCCGGTAATCAGCACAACCTTCTTTTCCTGACTCATTGTTCCTCGCTCCTTCAAGCTTCATTGTTTTTCCCACAATGTTCATGTTTGTCTGTTTTTTAACAATCTGAGGCAATAGAAAGATCCTCATGCCGGGGGCCCTTCCGGCGGGAGGATCGGTCTGTTTCCACGCGCTATTATAGGAGTTCAAGCCCTTTGAAGGTCAAGAGGTCGCTTTGTGAGAAAAAAAGCCCCGTATCTTGTCGAAAATGACAACATACGGGGCGGGGATAGGGCAAAATGCTCAAGTGGAGGCCACAGGAAACCACACAATATGCCAGTTAAAGTACTCGTCTTCCGGCTTGGTCATGCAGACCACCTGGGTGACAACATCCCCGGCAAGGGTCAGACCGTTGCGCTTGAGATAGCGGAACCCATCCCGGAGATTGTCCAGAGTCAGGTACTGGCCAGACCGGGAGGGAATACAGGTGTGGACACAGGGGCATGGGGGATAATACTGGACACCGGGACCTTCCTTGACCTGTAAAAACTCGGCATATTCTTCGTTGAGCCCCATGCCAAAATCAAAATGGGAATCCCCTGCCCGGATATTCTCCTCATAAAAGACGGCGCAGGAGTAGACAAAGGGCTCTTTTTTTACCCATTCCGAAACCAGGCTCAGATGGGCTTTGTCCTTGAAAAGGGTGTAGTTTTTCTGGGTGTTGATGCGGAAAATACCGGGACGCTGGGCCAATTTGTACTTTCCCTTGTTTTCCCGGGCGTCCTGAATCATCTGCTGGCTTTGGCGGATGCGTTTGAGCATGTTCATGTGGAAAATGATCTCATGTTCAATGGCGGCCTCCTGATCCTGGAGCCTGTCCTGAATGAAAGACAGCTCACGGCTGCGGAAAAGTTCGCTGACCTCCTCCAGGGAAAAGCCGTACCTCTGGTAATGGCGAGCCCGCAGCAGCATGTGAAAATCCCAGGTGCTGTAATAGCGGTATCCAGTTTCCGGATCGCGGATGGGGCGGATGATATCCTTGCTTTCGTAATAGCGGATTGCCTCGGAGGAGATTCCCAACAAAGACGCCATTTTCCCGATGCTGTACTTCTGATACATTTGACCCACTCCCATCTCTCAAAGGGGTTGAAACTTTAGCGCTGCCAGAGATAATTTTCCTGGTTCATTTGTCTCTCAGTATACCATATCGACTGTTTCTTTGACTAGAGGTGGGATCCTATTTGCGAAATAAGTTTTCTTTTGCCTTAAAAATCCTGTTTTTTCCCTTCACAATCCAATGGCCCGCTGGGGGAGGCACATTTCTTCCCAGCGGGCCAAGCATCAGAGGGGTGGAATTTGAACGCAAACTTTATTCCTCAAACAGGTACAGAAGGTATCCATAGCCTTCCGCTTCCATTTTCTCGTAGGGGACAAATCGGAGGGAGGCACTGTTGATGCAGTACCGCACCCCGTTGGGGGATTTCCGATCTTCCGTAAATACATGTCCCAAGTGGGAATTTCCCGCTCGGCTGCGGACTTCCGTCCGGTGCATCCCGTGGCTGTCATCGGGAAGTTCCACAACGGCAGGGGCTTCAATGGGTTTCGAAAAAGCGGGCCAACCACATTTGCTTTCAAATTTGTCGGTAGAAGAAAACAGGGGTTCCCCGGTAACCACATCCACATAGATGCCTTTTTCAAACTGATTCCAGAATTCATTCACAAAGGGACTTTCCGTGTCATTTTCCTGGGTGACACGGTACTGTTCATCTGTCAGTTGGTCACGAATCGTTTCGGCGGCGGGTTTTTGATAATCGCCTGGGTCAATTCGCAGCTTGGAAAAAAGCTCGATCTCTTCCCGGGGAATATGACAATAACCGGAAGGAGTCTTTTCCAGAAAATCCTGATGGTATTCTTCAGCGGGGTAATAATTCATCAACGGGCCAATCTCCACGAAGAATTCTTTAGAGCGGCTTCGTTCTATGTCCGCGATACGCTCCACGGTTTCTTTTGCTTGGTCGTTGGTGTAATAGATACCTGTTTGATACTGTGTGCCCAGGTCGTTGCCCTGTTGGTTTTTTACGGTGGGATCGATCACATAGAAATACGCCAGCAGGAGTGCGTCCAGACTGACCTGTTGGGGATCGTATTCCACCCGGACCGTTTCCCGAAATCCCGTATCTCCGCCGCACACCGCTTTATAGTTGGCGTCGGCTTCGCATGTTCCATTAGCGTACCCGTTTTGCGCGTCGATAACGCCGGGGATAGATTGCATCAGATGCTCGATTCCCCAAAAGCACCCTCCTGCCAGATAGATGACATTTTCTGTTGGATCCATATACATCTCCTTTGCGGACAAGCCGGAAGACGATCCGGCGATTTGGTGGGACTGTGTCTCGGCCTCTGATTGGGGCGGTGCCTGGTTGGAAGCGGTACAGCCGCTCAGGAGCAGCGATAAAGCAACCAAAAGGGCCATTGATTTTTTCAACATGATGTGCACCTCCTGCTTCTTTCAGTGTGCCGTGAGAGATTCCCCTGAAGCTTTACAGGGGTTTGGTTGTGCAAACACCCAGCTTCATGGTATCTCACCGGTTCCTACAGTCCTTCATTGTGACGGCTTTGTTCCACAGAGCCCCAGGAGGAAGGGGCGATTCCTTCTGTGCCCTTATCATATCCCAAGCAGGTTAAGATCCTTGTTAAGAACAGAAACTTAACAAAAACTTTATCCTTTTCTGCTATAATAAAGGTGAAAAAGTGGGAAGAGCTGGTAGGAAAAAGGAGGATCTGTGATGCGTCTTTTGGTGGTAGAAGATGAACGCGCCCTGTGTGAGACCATTTCAAGGAGCCTCAGGCGACTGGCGTACAGTGTAGATGACTGTTATGATGGCGAAAAGGCGCTGGAACTGTTGAGTACAGAGCGGTATGATCTGGTGCTATTAGACCTGAATCTGCCCGGGCAGGATGGCATGACCGTTTTGCGGACGCTGCGGAAGACCGATAGGGAAACCCGGGTGTTGATTCTCTCGGCGAGAAACGAGGTAGCAGACAAAGTGGCGGGGCTGGATGCCGGAGCCAATGACTTTCTCTCAAAGCCTTTTCATTTGGCGGAACTGGAAGCCCGCATTCGGAGCCTGACTCTCAGGCAGTTTACCCAGCGGGATGTGCTTTTAACCTGTGGACCCTTGACCTTTGATACGAAGGGCCGGGTAGCACTTGCCCACGGGCAGACGCTGACACTTACCCGAAAAGAAACCGGTATTCTGGAGTATTTGATGCTTCATCAGGGGCGTCCTGTCAGTCAGGAAGAGCTGATGGAACATGTGTGGGACCACAGCGTGGACAACTTTAGCAATTCCATCCGTGTGCATATTTCCTCCCTTCGCAAGAAGCTGCGGGCGGCACTGGGCTACGATCCCATCCGCAATCGTATTGGTGAGGGATATCTGATGGGAGGACCGGAATCATGAAACGACTTTCCCTGCAATGGAGAATTACGTTGATGACAGTTCTGCTCATCGGCGTCACCTGCGTCTCCATGAAATTGCTGCTCTGCTCCTCGGGTATGCACTATATGGATTCCATTGCCAATTCTGTGGAGGAATCCGGCAGCGCGGTGGCAGAAAAAGGGGAGGATGTCCCGGAACCAGCTGTTGCTGCTGTTGTCCGCCAGGCTCAGGAAGACTTTTGCAGGACCAATTGGTTTATTACAGCAGGGGTGACCTTCCTAAGCGGTGTGATGGCGTATTTCGTCAGCGGGAAGGCGTTGAAACCTTTGCGCAGTTTCGCATGTCAGGTGGAGCGGGTTCAGCTGAATAATCTGGCGGAAATGAAGATTGATGGGGAACTGCTGCCGGAATTCCAGCAGCTGAGCGGTTCGTTGAACCAAATGCTGGAGCGTTTAAACCATGCCTTTGATGCCCAGCGGCAGTTTACCGGAAATGCGGCTCATGAGCTGCGCACCCCACTGGCGCTGATGCAGGCTCAGTTGGAATTGTTCTCCGCCGAGCATCCCAATGTGCTGCCAGAAACGGCGGAATTTTTGCAGCTGCTGCGGGAACAGACGGAGCGTTTGGCCCAGATGACTAAAACGTTGCTGGAAATGAGCAGCTTACAAGGGGCATCACGAACCGACCAGATCCAGCTTGCTCCCATGATTGAGGAAATTTTTACGGATCTTGCACCTTTGGCAGAACAGCAGGGAGTTTTGCTGGAGAGGGAGGGAGACGCTTCCATGGTTGGCAGCGATACTTTGGTGTACCGGTTGCTGTACAACCTGACAGAAAATGGGATCAAGTACAACCGTCCAGGTGGGAAAGTGCTGGTGACGGTTTCCCGTCAAGAGGAAAGCCTTTTCATACAGATTGCAGATGAGGGGTGTGGTATTCCGAAGGAGTACCAGAAAAGCATTTTTCACCCTTTTTTCCGTGTGGACAAGTCTCGCAGCAGGGAATACGGAGGCGTTGGTCTGGGTCTGTCGCTGGCGTGGGAAATTGTGACACTTCATGGAGGCTCTATATGGGTCCAAGAAAGTGCCAAGGACGGAACGGTCATTGCCGTAAAATTTCCCCAAGGATCTATGGAGTTTGACAAAAATATGCCAGGCCCTGGATGAACCAAGACCTGGCATGTAAGGAATCGGGGCAGTTTTGTTGCGGAAACAACCATTCGGAAAGGTTAGCTCTTTTTGTAACCGCACTTGGGGCAAACGCCATTTTCGTTTAAGGCAATGCCGCACCACGGGCAACGGTCGATCTGATTTTGGGTGGTAAATTCCGCGGAGGCCGCATTGACACCGCTGGTGAAGGTAAGCTTTGCGATGTTTAGTTTGTCCTTCAGCAGATCGTAGACGATCTTGATCATACCTTCCTTGGTCACTACGAGACGGCATTCCGGGTAGGCGGTGGCCAGTTCGGTTTGGAAAGCAGGACCTTTCATTTGATTTTGAGGGGCGCCGTTGCGAATTCCCTGTTCCTCATAGACCTTTAGGATGGCAGGCAAAAGAGGGTCATCTTCTCGCAGGATAAGGGCGTGATCGAAGTTTTTCAGGACAGACCAGGCGGTTTTCTGAATCTCATTACAGGGAAACACCATGTTGACCCCGGGATTCACGGTGTCTTCCACTTCAATTGTCAAAACACCGGTGTGACCGTGAAGGTATTGGGCTTCTCCTTTAAAGCCATAAAACCGGTGTGCGTACTGAAGGTCCAGTGTGGTGATACTTCTCATGATAAAACCTCCTTGTAGTCTAATTTTTCATTCAACAGATGGATTTCTGTGGATGGCCCCAGACCGCTTTGCGGCAGCGGGCACAGCGATGGAATCTCTGCAAACCCGACAGGTCTTTGTAGTTCTGTCCGTGGCTTTCATCCTGCTGCTTGACTTCAGTATACTCGAAAGGAAGGCATGTTTCCGTGATGTAATCACCATCGCCCCTAAATTTTTCAACGGAGAAAAATCCAGGAGGAGAGATGTAAGATGACTTTTCAAGAGTATTTTCCCATCTGGCAGGAGCTTCCCTCCCCGCACCAAAACCGGCTTCTTCAGGGGTTAAGGGAGCAAACTGTAAAAAAGGGGACTATTCTCCACAACGGGGACAGGGAATGTGTGGGGCTCTTTTTGATCCGGTCTGGCCAGCTTCGTGTCTATGTGCTCTCGGAAGAAGGGCGAGAGATCACTCTTTACCGCCTTTTTGAAAGGGATATCTGTCTGCTCTCGGCCTCCTGCATGATGCGCTCGCTACAGTTTGAAGTTACAGTCCAAGCGGAAAAGGAAACCAATTTTTGGGTTATCCCCACGGAAGTCTATCAAAGCCTCATGAGGGATTCCGCCCTGATAGCCAATTACACAAACGAATTGATGGCAAGCCGGTTTTCAGAGGTTATGTGGCTGATGGAACAGGTTATGTGGAAGAGTTTGGACAAACGGGTGGCCGAATTTTTATTGCAGGAAGTTTCCATTGAGGGAACTTATCAATTGAAGATCACACATGAAGCCATTGCCCATCATCTGGGCTCCCATCGGGAAGTCATTACCCGGATGCTTCGTTACTTTCAGAGAGAAAATGTGGTAAAACTGTCTCGGGGTATGGTGACAATCCTGGACGAATCGAAGCTGCTGGCTTTGAAAGGCTAGAAGGGGTTAGTGCCAAAGGAAGATGCTTTTTTCACGCTCATCCCCCCATGAGGTTCGGGACTTTTTTCGAGAATTTTCCTGAAATCATCACGAAGCCAAAAAGCTGTGGTTTCATTTTCCTGTCAAATCCTTTATGATTCTATCAGCGGCTGCGGAGAAACCATCCGAGAATCAGAGAGGAGAACACACCATGGAACTGGAAGATCTGGTGTTTATCACCCGGGAGTACCTGCTGCTCTACCTGCGATTTATCCGAGATAACAAGAAGGTTTACCGGGCGGCTTTTCGAAATCCCAGCAGCATGCAGGTTCAAGCCAGGTACGACAACCTGAAACGGTATATTCTGGGCCCTGTTCTGGGGCGGTTTCAGATTCCGGAAGAGCGCCGGCCCTATTATATGGCTTACTATGTAGAGGGCATTATCGCCATTATCAAGGAATGGCTGCGGCAGGATTGCAAGGACGATGTGGAAATGATCGCCAGCATGATCGAGGCCTGTGTTCGGCCAGACCGGACTCATGAGCCGGGCTGATGTGGCCAGCGCCAGAAAAAAGTTTTTGATCCACGAAAAAACTCCACTCTGTTTAGAGTGGAGTTTTCCATTTTTTGAAAACAGCCAGCGGCAAACCAGCTGCCATTCTGGATGTCTTTTCCCGTATTCTCATCTGAAATAGAGGAGACACAGAATATTGCATGGACCTTTGTCCTGTTATTTATCACGAAAGGCAAGCCTTCATTGGGTTTCCTTGGCCTTTGCCATGGCTTCCAACAACCGCCGGGCCTCTTCGGGTCCATGGTCATGGACAACGGCAGCAACCGTGTCATACCCCAATACCGGTAGGTATTCCGCCGCGAAGGCGTAGGATTCTTCCAGATGCCTGCGGCAATTGTCCGCATCTGCCGACAATGTGAGAATACATTTTTCCCGGAAGGTGTGAACAGCGCCGGTGAGCAGCTGCAAGCTTTCCAGCAGGGCGTCGGCAATCAGCGGTAAAAAGGCATTCAGTTCAAATTCCCCATGGCCTGCTGCCAGGGTCACAGCCGTATCGTTTGCGATCACTCGGATTGCGCACTGAATCACCATTTCCGGAATCACCGGGTTAACTTTACCGGGCATCACCGTGCTTCCCTGCTGGACCGGACGAAGCCGGATCTCAGAAAGTCCGCCGCCCGGGCCCATATTCATCAGCCGCAGGTCTCCTGCAATCTTCATCAGGTTGACTGCCAGCGCCTTCAGCAGCCCGGAGACCTCCACAAAGACGTCCTGATTCTGGGTCACGTCCATGGGATATTCCGCCGCTGCCAGGCCGATACCCGTCAGCTCCCGCAGCTTTTCAATGATGCCAAACCGGTACTGACGGCCCTGTTTACCAGTGAGTCCCACCGCCGTTCCACCGATGTTGACCTGCCGCAAGCGTTCCTCTACCTTGTAGAGCCGCCAGCGGTCCCGGGCGATTGCCTGGGCATAGGCGCCAAACTCCTCGCCCAACCGAATGGGTACAGCGTCCATCAATTCCGTCCGGCCCAGTTTGTGGATGGAGTCGAATTCGTTTTCTCTCTGCTGGAGGGCCTCCTGCAAAGAGGCGCATTCGTCACTGAGTTCCCGCAGCTGCCAGATCGCGGCAATCCGCAGGGCGGTGGGATACACATCATTGGTGGACTGTCCACGGTTGATGTCGTCCAGGGGATGAATCACATCATATTCTCCCGGCTGATGGCCGCTGCGGAGCAGGGCGAGGTTTGCAATCACCTCGTTGATATTCATGTTGGTGGAAGTGCCGGCACCCCCCTGCAGAGCCTGGGTGGGAAACAAGCAGTCAAACTCCCCGTTTAACAGTTCATCACATGCCGCCGCTGCCCTACGGTAGATTTCCGGGCGGACACCGATCTGTGCATAGGTCAGCGCCGCCGCCTTTTTCACAGTCAGCATTCCCTTTATCAGCAGCGGATTGACCGTTCTTCCTTTCAGCTGGAAATTGTCCAGTGCCCGGGCGGTGTTGATCCCATACAGGACATCGCTGGGAAGGGTCACCTCTCCCAGAATATCCCGTTCAGTCCGCGTTTCCATCGGTGTCCTCCAACTCTGCCGCCAGCGCAGGGAAAATGGCGATGCTGCGCTTTAAAATTCCCTGCATGTAGGCGATGACAATGCCGTAATTGGTAATGGGCACCCCCTGGTCAAGGGCGCACTTCATCCGGTAACGGACTTCCCGTTCTCCCAGCATGCAGCCGCCGCAGTGGATCACCAGGGCATAGGGGGACAGATCTTCCGGAAACTCGGTTCCGGAGCAGGTTTCAATCTTCAGTTCCGCTCCGGTATACCCACGGAGCCACCGGGGAATTTTCACACTGCCGATGTCGTCGCACTGGCGATGGTGGGTACACCCTTCGGCAATGAGAACCCGGTCGCCGTCCTTCAGCTGTTCCACTGCGGAAACACCTTTTACAGCCGTTTCAAGGAGGCCTTTATACCGTGCCATCAAAATCGAGAACGAAGTCAGGGGAATGGAAGGAGGCGTATCTGCGGAAACCTTGGCGAACACCTGACTGTCGGTAATCACCAGAGACGGTTTCTTGCCCAGGGATTCCAAGGTTTCTTTCAGCTCAAATTCTTTGACCACAATGGCCGCCGCATCCGCTTCCAGAATATCCCGGATCGTCTGCTGCTGGGGCAGAATCAGCCGCCCTTTGGGCGCTGCCTTGTCAATGGGGGTCACCAGCAGGACAAAATCACCAGGGTGAATCAAATCACCCACAATCTGCAATTTGGGCTGGTCGGTGACCGAAAGCCGGGCAATCCGCTCTTTCAGCTCATGAATGCCCTCGCCTGTCAGCGCGCTGACCCAAACCTCTTCCGGTTTTATCTGGGCGGGAGTAGCCACAATGTCGGACTTGTTCATGACCACCAGATAGGGGATCTTTTTTTCAGTGAACAGTTCAATGAGCTGCTGCTCACAGCTGCCGATGCCCTCTGCGGCATCCACAACCAGCACCGCCACATCTGTTTTGTTGAGGACCTGACGGGTTTTCCGGATACGGAGCTGCCCCAGTGTCCCCTCATCGTCAAAGCCGGGAGTGTCGATAATCATAACCGGACCCATGGGCAGCAGCTCCATGGATTTGTACACCGGGTCGGTGGTGGTTCCTTTGGTATCGGAAACAACCGCCAGCTCCTGACCGGTCACCGCGTTGACAACGCTGGATTTTCCTGCATTGCGGCGGCCGAAAAAGCCAATATGGACCCGTTCTCCGGAAGGGGTTGAATTCATTCCCATGTATTCGTTACCTCCTGTCTTTCCTTGTGGGTTTAGTCAAAATATACTTCGCCCGCGGCGGTCACCGGGGTAAAGATGGATTCTGCCTGCTCTTCCGTCAGCTGAATGCCAAAGACGGAATCGTAGTAATCGATGGTCTTTTTGGTTACATCGATGTCTTCAAACAGGTCGGGATACACGGTCTTTGCCAGCCAGTATAGGGTGACAGGAGTATCCACGCCGGGCGTATAGCTGCGGTACATGCCCAGAGGCATCTTGTAGACCTGCTTTTGCTGAATGGCGTCAATCTGGCTCCAGTCATAGCTGCCAATGGTGTTGTTGTACAGGTCGTCCGGAGTTGCCTGGTTGAAGTTGGTAATCAGGATGGTATCCGGGTTCCAGCCGTAAATCTGTTCCATGCTGACCTGGTTGGCGTTGTCGGTGGTCAGCTCCTGGGCAACGTTCACCGCGCCAATGGCGTCTGCCCACCACTGGCCAAAGAAGTGCTGGCCGGAGGTTGCGATGGTGGTGTCACTGTACTGGAAGAGGAAGAACACCCGGGCCCGCTCTTCATCGCTCAAGTCTGCCACACGCTGCTGAATTTCGTCATACACCTGGTTGCTGTAATTGCTGACCAGCTCCGTCTTATCGTTGTCGGGGAACAGTTCGCTGATGAGGGAAATCCAGTTGTCCAGGGTTTCAATGGCGTTGTAATCCCATTTGTTCACCGAAATGGCAATGCCGGGGATGCCGGCGTTTTTCAGCTGCTCACCGATTTCCGGATTGGAGGCGCCGTAGAACACCACGTCCGGGTTCAACTTGACCAGTTCTTCAATATTGATGGTGGTGCCATCGGTAAAGTTGGTTTCCGCGTTGAGAATTTCAGGGTAGAGTTCGCTGAGCAGGCTGTTCTGGGCAGCGGTCATGCTGGCAGGCGCCATGCCCACAATCTTCTCGGCGGAATCAAAGAACACCGAAAGCACGGAAGGCAGGGGATAGATATCTGCTACCACAATGCGCTGGATATCGTAGGGAACCTCAACCTGATTGCCCGCGTGGTCAACCACAGTATGAGATTCGCCCTGGGATTCTTCCGGTGTGGAAGAATCCTCTTGAGAGACAGTCTCAGAGCTTTCGGAAGAGGATGGTTCCGACACGGCAGAAGAGCTGCTCTCTGTCTGAGAAGACGTGGAATCTGTCGTGCCACAGCCTGCCACCGTCACCATAAGAACCATCGCCAAAATGAAACTCAGAACCTTTTTCATGTATATTACTTCCTTTCACAGCCGCACCGGGCGGCAAACTTTTGCTGTGTTATCCCAGAATGTTGTTTTTGAGCCGTTCAAAATCGGTCAGCAGATTCACGTCCTCCCGCCGGAAGAGACGCCCAGAGAACGCCTCGTGGGGTAGCCGGACAAACCGCTTTCCTTTGCAGATAGGCTGGTACAGGGGATCGGCGACCACTGTTTCGGCCCCATCCAGGGCGACCACCAGCTCGTCCTCGTCCAAGGCGCGAACCATTCCTGGATACTCCTCACAGCTGACCGGACAGATCACCCGGATGTCACCGGCTCCTTCCCCACGCAGGGCCGTCGCCAGAGACAGACTGGTGACGCTTTCTCCGATCAGGACCAGCTTTCCGTCCGGAGAGGCCGGTTCCCAGAGAGTGCGGCAGGTTTTGTCTTGGGCCGACTGATGCAGCGCGTCCAGCACCTGGGCGGTAAACTGCTCTCCCACCGGCGCACCCATCACATAAGGCGTTCCGTAGAGTGCCTGTAACTTTTTCGCTGCCGCAAGTCCGCTCCAGGACACCACCAAATTGACCTGGGCGGCCCCGCTGCGCCGGATATCCTCCAGACTGCATCCCATGGACCAAGTGGACAGGACTTCCCATCCATCCTTTTTCAGGCGTTGGACCAGTTCCCGATCATACCCGCAAACCGCGAAATCCAAGGGTGTCAGACCTAAGACATTGACGCTGTGAGGGATCACCTCCAGGGGCTGGATCATTCTTTCCGCAAATGCCTCAAATGCCATGGAAATCCCGCTGAGATAATCCTGCATGCCGTTGGTGGCGAATCCAAAGGAGGGAATCCCGGTCTTTTTCTCGATCACCGCGGCCACTGCCTTATAATCGGTGCCGATCATCATGGGAATGGGCGTACCTGCCAGGGCGATAAACTTGGGGGAAAGTTCCTTGGCTGCCTGTACGATATCGTCAATCAGTTTGCCGTCGTCGCCCATTACAGCTTCCATCTCCGAAAGACCGGAAATGTAGACCATGGAATCCATGTCATACCAGCGGGGTTCATCGTGGGTGTTGTAAGTGGAGTTACAGCCGGACGCGTCGTGCATGATGGTCATGCCGCCCAGCTCGTACAGAGCCGACGCCACGCCGAACGCATCCGCGGAATAGGTGGAAATAAAGCTGGCAGTCTGTTTCATAAGCAGCAACCTCCTCCCCAGCCTTTGATCTGGATCAGTTTCCGTGCGTCTTTTTTGTGCAGATAGGCGTCTTCCATCTCCTGAGCCATGCGAATGATTCCGTCAAAGCCGTATAGCCCGCCGCCTTCCACAATGTTGACAAAGTTGTCGCTGCCGGTAAAATAGGCTGCTTTCTGCCCAAGGGCCAGAAAATGCTCCCCGCCAGCTCCTGCCTCCATTCCGTGGAGATAACGCATTTTTACCTCCACGGTGGCGTACAGCATCAGGTCAGGCGCCTCTTTTTGCAGGGCTTCAAAATCTGCCTTTTCCTCGCCAATGCTGTCCAGATAGACCCGCTTGACTTGGAAGCCTTTCCGAAGCAGCAGCCTTGCCAGACTCAGCGGGCGATAGGTCAGCGTATAGTCGATGGCCACCGGCGTATCCCCAATTACTTGGTGGGCTTTCTCCAGTGCCTCTTCACAGGCTGCGATCTGGCCAGAATACTCCCGCCGGGGCAGCTGCAGGGTGTCGCAGAGGGTGTTCAGTCCCTGGGTGATTTCATCGTAATCGAACGACACCGGCAGATACAGATATCTCTGCCCCAATCTTCTTTCTAGCGCCGCTGCAGAAGCCTTTGCCGCCGGGTTATAGACAAGGTTCAGCGAGGCAGTACCCATCTGCTGATATTCCTGGTAGGTGTGGCAATCCTGGATTTCCCGCAGAGTATAACCTCCCTCCCGAAGGATGGTCACCAGTTCACTGGTGGGGAGAGTGGCAAAATCGTTGCCGATGATGTTGACGCTTTTTTCATCCAGCGGCTGTTTTTTCAGCAGGCTGTAAAGCTGGCGGCGCATCAGCTGGTCCGGAGTCAGCCCACTTTTGCGCATGATGGGGTTCATGTAGCAGTCGGTAAAATCCACATCCGGGTATTTTTCCCGCAGCCGCCGGTAAACCAGTTTCAAGTCACAGCCGGTAAAATGATGGATACAACTGGTATACAGCAGCACTGCCGGCGGGCGCTTGGGAAGTTTTGAGAGAATGTCTCCCACGCCGTCGATGATCAGTTGTTCCATGTCCCCGTCCAGCAGATTGTTTTCCCGGACGGCAATGGTGGAGAACCGGTCAGAGGTTCCCTGTTCCGCAGCGGTCAGCACCACACCCCGGAGGCACCCTGCCGCGCAGACAAAGATCTCGTGAGCTTCCGGCAGCAGCATCCCGGTGTGGACGATATTCCAGGTACCTCGGGCAGGGGCCGAGTATTCCAGCCCGGATCGGAATGGCGCCGGATAACTGGCGTCGGCAATCCGAACTGCCGCACAGCTTTCGTCTATGTGATCAACCTTTTTCAGCATCCGCCTCATCCTTTCCTTTTCTTGCGGCCTCCAGCATGGCCTTTGCCAGAGTGCGGTACTGGCCGGCCATCTCACTGTCGGGGAAGGCCTGGACCACCGTCATGCCCATCTCTTCCGCTTGCTGGACCAGGTCGCTGCGGTCAAGGGAGCCCACAATGGAAGAGTGGAACTCCTCGGCAAACTCCTCTACTTTCTTTTCCTCATCCCGGACGTTTTTGCGGTTGAGAATAATCCCGCCCAGGGTTGCGTATCCACGGTCACGAAAATTCTCAATGGCAGTGGCAATATTGGCGGCGGCGTAAATGGCCATATTTTCCCCGGAAGTGATGACAAAGACGCTGTCGGCATAACCGTCCCGCATGGGCGCGGAAAATCCGCCGCAGACAACGTCGCCCAGCACGTCATAGAGGATCACATCCGGGCGGTAGACCTCGTATCCGCCCATCTCTTCCAGCTTTTCCAGGGCAGTGATAATGCCGCGGCCTGCACAACCGCTTCCCGGCGTGGGGCCTCCCGCTTCCACACAGGCGATGCCCCCATATCCTTGGGTCACCATCTCGGAAAGGTCCAGCTGGCCGGGTTTCTGGCGCACCAGTTCCAGCACCGTTTTAATCCGTTTTCCACCGTGGAGACAGCTGGTGGAGTCCGCTTTGGGATCGCATCCGATCTGCATAACCCGCAGTCCTTCATCTGCCAGTGCCGCCGAGATATTGGAAACCGTGGTGGATTTTCCAATACCGCCTTTTCCGTATACTGCAATTTTAATCATAACTTTTTCCCCTTTATATCTTCCATCAAACCGGCTGTTTTGCCTGCATCCGGGGAGAATCACCTCTACCGGAAACGGCCTGATAGCCGATTGCTTTCATCTGAGCGGCCAGCTGCGCCATTCCGTCGGCGGCGGAATCGGCGGTACCCACCTTATTGTCGTACAGCATATATTTTTTGCGGACCGACAGGGGGGAGAGGTTGGGCATGATGACGTTGCATCCTGCCAGCACTCCTTCCCGCCGTCCATCGCCCCGCACCGTTCCCAAGGCGGTGGTGGCGGGAAGCAGAACTTCCGGAATCATTATGCGGCACAAACTCAGCATCAGTAAAGTGGTTTCCACGCTGCCAGCCGGGAAGTCCTTGAATGGGGTCTGGCTGTGGGGAATAAAGGGTCCGATGCCGATCATGTGGGGCTTAAATTTCCCGATGAAGATCAGATCCTCCGCCAGACATTCCGCCGTCTGATAAGGGGACCCCACCATACAGCCGCATCCTACCTGGTATCCGATCTCCCGCAGATCGTACAGGCAGCGAATCCGGTTTTCCAGGGTCTGCACCGCCGGATGAAGTTTCCCATAATGGGCGGGACTGGCCGTTTCGTGCCGCAGCAAGTACCGTTCCGCACCGGCATCGAACATCCGCTGGTAGGACTCTCGGCTGCGCTCCCCAATGGACAAGGTGATGGCGCAGTCGGGATACTGGGCTTTTATGGCACGGATCATTTCCACCATCCGCTCATCGGTGAACCAGCTATCCTCGCCGCCCTGCAATACAAAGGTGCGGTATCCGCTCTGGTACCCTTCCTGACAGCAGGCGAGAATATCTTCCAGTGTCAGCCGGTAACGGGAAACCGCGCTGTTTGACCGGCGGATTCCGCAGTAATAGCAATCGTTTTTACAGATATTGGTAAACTCAATAATACCCCGAAAATAAATCTGTTTCCCGAAAATCCCCACGGAGATGGCTCTTGCCTTCTCAGCGGCGTATTCCCGGTCTTCCGATGTAAAGGTGGAAAGCAGCTGGACCAATTCTTCCTTTGGCAGCTGTTTTTCTGCTTCCAGCCGGTCAATCCGTTCTCGATTGTTCATGAGTCTCTCTCCTTTTCCTCTTTTGCAAACACTGTCTTGACGCTGACTTCGGGAAGCAGTCCCAGAGCGTCGCCAAGGGACTGAATCTCCTTTTCGGTACCGTCCAAAGCCACACTGATGAAATACACACCGGCTTTTTTGTAGGGCATTCCCATCCGTCCGATCACCAGTTCCGAGTGGCGGTGGAGAATCTCATTGATTTTCCCGGCCATTCCGTAGTCTTTGGTCAGAATCGTAACCGATGCAATCCGGCGTGTGCTGCCATCCCCAGCGGCTTCGTTTTCGTTCCATCCATCCGGCACAATCTCCACCGGTAGGACGCTGCGCAGAACGTTCTCAGGAGTCTCAACATCCCCAATTACCGCCCGCACTCCAAAGGCTCGGCGGATGTTGGCTTCGGTGACCACCTCCCGGGTGGGGCCGAAGATACTGCTGCCATCCTTGCAGAGCAGAAAACTTTTTCCGGCTCGCTGGAGGGCGTGGGCGGGATAATGGGTGTTGAACAGGCAGATCATTCCCTCTGCCGCCAGCCGGGAGAGGGTCTCCAATACAATCAGCTGATTTTTGAAATCCAAATTGGATTCCGGTTCATCCAGCACCAGAATTCGGGGCTGACTTGCCAGCGCCCGGGCAATCAGAACCATCTGCAATTCGCCGCCGCTGATTTCGGAACACTTTTTTTCTTTCAGGTGTAAAATGCCCAGCTGGTCCATTACCTGATCGGCCTTTTGAATGTCCTCTGCTTTTGGCTGGGAAAAGACGCCGATCCGGCTGCTGCGTCCCAGCAGCACCATTTCCCCCGCAGAATAAGCGGCGGATGCGTTTTTCGCTTGGGGAACATAGGCGATGGTGCGCCACAATTCCCGCTGTGGGATCGTTCGAATATCTTTCCCGTCAATGGAGCTGCGTCCGTCCTTCCAGCGGAGAAATCCCATCATGCACCGGAGCATAGTTGTCTTTCCGGCGCCGTTGGGGCCCAGTATGGCGATCAGTTCACCGTCCGTGGCTTCCAGAGAAACATTCTTGAGCAGCTGTTCTCCCTTTTTGTAGCCGAAGCAGCCGTTTTCCACCGCAATTTTCACAGTGACCAGCCTCCACTTCTCCGCATCAGGATGATAAAGAACGGGGCGCCGATAATGGCGGTCAAAATCGACACCGGAATCTCGGCAGCGGATATGCTTCTTGCCAGAGTGTCCACCAGAATCATGAAGACTGCGCCAAAGCTGATGGATGCCGGCATCAGTGACAGATGGTTATTTCCAAATTTCATCCGGCAGATATGGGGCACCAGCAATCCGACCCAGCCCACCTGTCCGCACATGGACACACAGGATGCGGTCATCATGGTGGCGCAGACGATCACCACTCCCCGCAGGATCCGGACATTGACGCCGGAGGACCGTGCTTCGTCTTCCGACAGCGGCAGAAGGTTGAGCCGCCAACGCAGGGCAAGCAAAAGGATCAGCCCCACGAGAATCGGTGGCGCCCCCAGTTTGAGAGAGTCAAAATTCGCAGAATCCAGGCTGCCCATCAGCCAGTAAGTAATGGCAGGCAATTCGCTTTCGGTGTCGGCTGTATACTTGACCAGCGAAACCAGAGCGGAAAACAGGGACCCGATCATAATGCCTGACAGGACAATCGTATTCAGTCCCCGGCCTTTCCCGGCGCCGGCCAACCAAGTCAGCAGCACCGCCGCGCCGCCGAATAACAGCGCAGTTCCCTGGATGCCCAACAGGCTCATCCCCATGAGAATGCCCAGGGCGGCACCGAAGCTTGCTCCTGACGCCACACCCAGTGTATCCGGGGTGGCAAGAGGATTGGCAAATAAACTCTGATACGCGCACCCTGCGCCGGACAGCCCGGCTCCCACCAGGATATCCAGCAAAATGCGAGGCAGCCGGATATTCCAGAGCACCATGTCATTCTGGGCAGAAACCGCTTCTCCACCGTTCAGTTTGGTGACCAGGGAAGCGAAGATGTCGGAGGGCGGAATCCACAGCCGTCCAATGCCCAGGGCCACAAATCCCACCGCCACCGGCAAAACGAACAGCAGCACCAGCCATCCAAAAGACAGTTTGCCCTGCTGTTTTACCCGGGCCCTCATTTGACTCCCCCGTCGGATGACTGAATAGAGGAGTAAGCGGTTTTGACCTGGACACCCTCCAGCCGTCCGATTTTGCCTGCAAGGCTGCTGATCACATCCTGAGGCGCGTCCACCGCAATGGAGATGATGTTGATTCCCTTTTCCCGGTAGGGAATCCCCATCCGTCCGATGATGTGGTCTCCATATTCATGCAAAATCTCGTTAAGCCGGGAAACCGACTGGGAATCTTCCACGATAATCCCAATAATCGCAACTCTTGTCTGCATACTGTCTCTTCCTTTCCACGGTGCTGGTAACAGGCATAAAAAATGGCCGCATCAAAAGATGCAGCCATACAGGTAGCGGGAACAAACTGCCGGGGCCATTTCCACCCGGGGCAGACCACTGGCCCGTAGCGTCAAAAGACCGTTCCACAATCCGATTTCGCATCTTCCATCTCAAAACCATTTTCGATGTCAGAATTTGAGAATCATTATAACATATCCCGAAAAACATTGCAAGTAGGCTGTTGGATTGTTCCATAAAGCGGTTTTACAGCGAGTGGGAGAGGTACTGAACAATACATTTTATTTCTCCACTCAGCCAGGAACACTGGGAAAAGCTGCGTCGTACAGAGGCAGATAAACGAAAAAAGATTTTATTGACAAGGTCTAAGATGTGTGTTATAATCTCCAGCAATTTAACAACTCAAACCGTTGAAGCGGAGATAACGGCAATGATGCCTCTACAGAGAGCCTGTGGTGCTGAGAGTCAGGTGAGAAACAAGTTGCCAAATGGACCGCTGAGGGCGCAGTCAAATGTGGTTTCACAAAGTATTCTGCGACGTTGTAGGCAGACGTCATTTGCCGGGGATATGTTGGTATCCTGCTAAGCGCACGGGTCATGCCGTGAATCAAGGTGGCACCGCGGATAAGTGTATTTATTCGTCCTTGACAGAAGTTGTCTTTCTGTCAAGGGCGTTTTTGTTTTGCTCCTTTGACGGAAAGTCGAAGGAGCATTTTTATTTGGGAGGTCCCGCTTATGAAGATTTTACCCACACTCAGCGATGTCAAGAGAATTGCAGCCACCGGAGAATACAAGGTGCTGCCGGTGAGCTTAGAAATTCTTTCCGATTTCACCACGCCAATAGAAACCATGAAGGTGCTGAAAAACGTATCCACCCATTGTTATTTGCTGGAATCGGCCCAGGCAAACGAAACTTGGGGACGGTACACCTTTTTGGGATTCGACCCCAAATTAGAGATCACCTGCAGGGACGGCAAAATGAAAATCGGCAACCTGAGGATTGCCACTCACACGCCAGGGGACCAGATTCGTCAGATTCTTGCCGATTACAAAAGTCCCCGCTTTGCGTATCTTCCCTCCTTTACAGGCGGGCTGGTGGGTTATTTCTCCTTTGATTATCTGGGATACAGCGAGCCGTCGGTCCGCTGCGACACGGAAGATACCGAGGCTTTTCAAGATGTGGACTTGATGCTTTTTGACAAGGTGATCGCCTTTGACCATCTCCGCCAGAAATTGATTCTCATGGTCAATATGTCCCTGGACGATGTGGAGGTGGGATATAACAAGGCGGTGATGGAGCTTCACCACCTTGTGGAGCTTCTTCGGAAGGGGGAAAAGAAGCAGGAACCCGGCGGCAGACTGTTGGGAGAAGTGACCCCACTCTTTGATAAAGCGCAGTTTTGTGCCATGGTGGAAAAGGCGAAGTGTTCCATCCGCGAAGGTGAAATTTTTCAGATTGTGTTGTCCAACCGGCTGAGCGCACCCTTTGAGGGAAGTCTGTTCCATACCTACCGTGTGCTTCGCACCATCAATCCATCGCCCTATATGTTTTATTTTTCCGGCACAGATGTGGAGGTCGCCGGCGCTTCCCCGGAGACGCTGGTCAAGCTGGAAAATAACGTTCTGCACACATTCCCCCTTGCGGGGACCAGGCCCAGAGGGAAAACCGAGGAAGAAGATCAACTGCTGGAAGCAGAGCTGCTGGCGGACGAGAAGGAACTGGCCGAACACAACATGCTGGTGGATCTGGGACGAAATGATCTGGGGAAAATCAGCAAGTTCGGAACGGTTCAAGTGGAGTCGCTGCACTCCATCGAACGGTTTTCCCATGTGATGCACATTGGCTCCACGGTGCGGGGCGAGATCCGTGAAGACAAGGACGCGTTGGACGCCATTGAGGCAGTGCTGCCTGCAGGAACTCTCTCCGGCGCCCCGAAGATCAGAGCCTGCCAGCTGATTGGCCAGCTTGAGAAAAACAAGCGGGGAATCTATGGCGGCGCCATTGGATATATCGACTTTACAGGCAATATGGACACCTGCATCGCCATCCGCATCGCTTACAAGAAAAACGGCAAAGTGTTTGTGCGAAGCGGGGCCGGAATTGTGGCGGACTCAGTCCCTGAAAAGGAGTTCGAGGAATGTCTGAACAAAGCCAGGTCTTCGTTGAAGGCACTGGAGCTTGCACAGGAGGCAGAATTATGATTCTATTGATAGACAACTATGACAGCTTTTCCTACAACCTTTATCAGCTCATTGGCCAGATCGATCCGGACATCCAGGTGATTCGCAACGATGAAAGGACGGTGGCAGAAATCCGGGAACAGAACCCCCAACGCATCATTCTTTCTCCCGGGCCCGGCAGGCCGGAAAATGCCGGGATCATTGTGGACGTGGTGAAGAATCTGTGCCAGACCATTCCGATTCTTGGGGTCTGTCTGGGACATCAAGCGATTTGTGAGGCGTTTGGTGGGACGATCATCTATGCAAAAGAGTTAATGCACGGGAAACAGTCCCAGGTCCGGTTAGATCGAAATTGTCCCCTGTTCCAAGGGTGTTCGGAAATGGTGCCGGTAGCCCGGTATCATTCCTTGGCGGCAGATGCGGGTACCATGCCGGATTGCCTGAAAGTCACCGCTCTCACCCAGGACGGCGAGGTGATGGCGGTGCAGCACAAGGAGTATCCCACCTTCGGTGTACAGTTCCACCCGGAATCTATCATGACGCCGGACGGAAAGCGAATGCTGAGAAATTTTATCAAGGAGATGTGAACCATGATCAAGGAAGCCATTGTAAAGATTGTCAATAAGGGAGACCTCACCTATGACGAGGCCTATACCGTAATGAACGAGATTATGAACGGTGAAACGTCGGCCACCCAGAATGCGGCATTTCTGGCTGCTCTGTCCACTAAAAGCGCCAGAGCAGAGACCATCGATGAGATCGCAGGCTGCGCGGCTGCAATGCGGGCCCATGCCACCAAGGTGAAAACTGGCATGGAGCTCTTTGAAATTGTGGGCACCGGCGGTGACAATGCCCACAGCTTCAACATCTCCACCACCTCCGCTTTAGTTGCCGCGGCCAGCGGCATGAAAGTTGCAAAGCACGGGAATCGAGCCGCCTCCTCCCAATGCGGCACAGCGGACTGCCTGGAGGCATTGGGCGTCAACATTCAGCAAAGTCCCCAGCGGTGCATCGAACTTTTAAAGGAAGTTGGCATGTGTTTCTTCTTTGCTCAGAAATACCACACCTCCATGAAGTATGTGGGAGCCATCCGCAAAGAATTGGGGTTCCGTACCGTGTTCAATATTCTTGGGCCCCTCACCAATCCCGGCATGCCATCCATGCAGCTTCTGGGTGTGTACGATGAGTATCTTGTGGGGCCGCTGGCTCAAGTGTTGATTCATCTGGGAGTCAAGCGGGGCATGGTTGTCTATGGTCAGGATAAGCTGGACGAGATTTCCATGAGCGCGCCTACCACAGTTTGCGAGATTCGGGACGGCTGGTTTAAAACCTTTGTCATTGCGCCTGAGGATTTCGGATTGGAACGCTGTGCGAAAAGGGATCTGGAAGGCGGCACACCCCAGGAAAATGCCCGCATCACTCAGGCGATCCTCCAAGGCCAACGGGGACACAAGCGCGATGCCGTTTTGATGAACGCCGGAGCGTCACTTTATCTCGGCGGCAAGGCGGATACCATGCAGGAAGGCATTGCCCTTGCGGCAGAGATGATCGATTCCGGCAAGGCACTGGAAACGCTGAAGAAGCTGATTGAAGTCAGCAACCGTCCGGAGGGGGAAAGATGACCATTCTGGAACAGCTTGCCGATTACGCCAGGGAGCGCACGGCTCAGGCGAAGCAAAGGATTTCTCAGGAGGAAATCCAGGAACGGGCCCTGTCTTTGCCAAAAGGCACATTCGCTTTTGAGCGGGCCCTGAAGAAACCGGACATTTCCTTTATTTGTGAGTGTAAAAAAGCCTCTCCCTCCAAAGGGTTGATTGCCCCGAAATTCCCGTACCTGGAAATTGCAAAGGAGTATGCATCGGCGGGTGCAGACTGCATTTCCGTTCTGACGGAACCAAAATGGTTTCTGGGCAGGGACCGGTATCTGAAGGAAATTGCGGCCACCGTGTCCATTCCCTGTATCCGGAAGGACTTCACCGTAGACGAGTATATGATCTATGAGGCAAAGGTGCTGGGAGCATCGGCGGTGCTGCTGATCTGTTCCATCCTCCAGGAGGAACAGATCAAAGCCTACCTTCGAATTTGCGATGAATTGGGACTGTCCACTTTGGTGGAAGCCCACGACAAGCAAGAAGTACTCACTGCCCTTCGGGCAGGCGCCCGTATCATCGGGGTCAACAACCGAAATCTAAAGGATTTTTCCGTGGATACAAACAACAGCCGCCGGCTTCGGGAACTGATTCCTGGAGATGTGTTGTTTGTTTCCGAAAGCGGTGTCAGCAGCGCCCAGGATGTGGCAAAGCTCCGAGAAATCGGGGCAGACGCGGTGCTGATTGGAGAGACACTGATGAGAGCTTCGGACAAGAAAGCCAAACTCCATCAACTGCGAGGTGACCTATGACCAGAATCAAACTTTGCGGCCTTTGCCGCCCTAGGGACATGGAGGTTGTAAACCGGCTGCAACCGGACTACATCGGCTTTGTATTCGCCTCCGGAAGCAAGCGGTATGTCACCCCGGAACAGGCCAGAGAATTGAAGCGGAAGCTCGCTCCGGAAATTTGCGCGGTGGGCGTGTTTGTCAATGAAACGCCCGAAAGAGTTGCCGCGCTCTTAAACAGCGGCGTCATTGACATGGCTCAGCTCCATGGCACCGAGGATGAGGACTACCTGAGGCAACTGCGGCGGCTTTCTCACAAACCGGTCATCCAAGCATTCCGGGTCAAAACAGTGGAGGATGTCCTCAAGGCGGAACAGAGCACCGCAGACTATGTACTGCTGGATTCTGGAGCCGGAACGGGGACGGCATTTGACTGGGAGCTGATACGCGGTGTCAAGAGACCCTACTTTCTTGCCGGAGGCCTTGACAGCGGCAACGTGGCATCTGCGGTACAACGGCTGCATCCCTTTGGGGTGGACGTCAGTTCCGGGATTGAAACCGATGGAGCAAAAGATAAAATCAAGATGGCGGCGTTTGTAGCCGCTGTGAGAAAGGAAGATCAACTATGACAAATCCAAAGGGGCGCTTCGGCATTCACGGAGGTCAGTACATTCCCGAAACCTTGATGAATGCGGTGATCCAGTTGGAGAAAGCGTATGACCACTATAAAACGGATCCGGAATTCAACAGGGAGCTTACAGAGCTTTTCAACGATTACGCGGGCAGGCCGTCTCGGCTTTATTACGCGGAGAAAATGACAAAAGACCTGGGAGGGGCAAAAATATACCTGAAGCGGGAGGATCTGAACCATACCGGGGCCCATAAAATCAACAATGTGCTTGGCCAGGCTCTTCTGGCGAAGAAAATGGGCAAAACGCGCCTGATTGCGGAAACCGGCGCCGGTCAGCACGGAGTTGCCACGGCAACCGCTGCGGCGCTGATGGGGATGGAGTGTGTGGTCTTTATGGGCAAGGAGGACACCATCCGTCAGGCCCTCAATGTGTACCGCATGCGGCTGCTGGGCGCAGAAGTAATTCCCGTCACAACAGGAACGGGTACTCTGAAAGACGCCGTGTCCGAAGCCATGCGGGAGTGGACTTCCCGCATTGACGATACCCACTATTGCCTTGGCTCGGTAATGGGACCCCATCCGTTTCCCACAATCGTCCGCGATTTTCAGGCCGTCATTTCCAAAGAGATCAAAGAGCAGATCCTCACAAAAGAGGGGAGGCTGCCCGATGCGGTTATTGCCTGTGTAGGCGGTGGCTCCAATGCCATTGGAAGCTTTTACCATTTTATCGAAGAGAAAGGGGTTCGTCTGATCGGCTGCGAAGCCGCAGGACGGGGAATCCATACGGCAGAGACGGCGGCCACCATTGCCACTGGCAAACTGGGGATTTTTCACGGTATGAAGTCCTATTTTTGCCAGGATCAATACGGTCAGATCGCCCCTGTATACTCCATTTCGGCAGGGCTGGATTATCCCGGAATCGGGCCCGAGCACGCTCACCTGTACGACGTAGGGAGAGCGGAGTATGTTCCCATTACGGACGACGAGGCGGTATGCGCCTTTGAATATCTGGCCAGGACCGAAGGCATTATTCCGGCCATTGAATCCGCCCACGCGGTGGCGTATGCCAGAAAACTTGCGCCCACTATGGACAAAGATCAAATCATTGTCATCACCATTTCCGGCAGAGGCGATAAAGATTGTGCCGCCATTGCCCGCTACAGAGGGGAGGATCTTTATGAGTAAAATTGGAAAAGCGTTTGAAAATGGGAAGGCGTTTATTGGGTTTATCACATGCGGAGATCCGGATCTGGAAACCACTGCCGCCGCAGTCCGTGCCGCCGTAGAAAATGGTGCGGATCTGATTGAACTGGGCATTCCATTTTCCGATCCCACCGCGGAAGGTCCGGTGATTCAGGGAGCAAATCTGAGGGCTTTAAACGGGGGTGTTACTACAGACAAAATTTTTCATTTTGTTAGAGAGCTGCGCAAGGATGTCAACGTGCCCATGGTCTTTATGACCTATGCCAATGTGGTGTTCTCCTATGGCTCGGAGCGCTTTCTTGCGGCCTGTAAAGAAGCTGAAATTGATGGGCTCATTTTGCCGGATGTGCCCTTTGAGGAAAAGGAAGAGTTTCTGCCGTTTTGCCACAAATACGGTGTGGACCTGGTGTCACTGATTGCACCCACCTCGGAAAAGCGCATCGCCATGATTGCCCAGGAAGCGGAAGGCTTTTTGTATATTGTTTCCAGCCTGGGCGTAACCGGCGTGAGAAGTGAAATTAAAACAGACCTTGCTTCCATGATCCATGTGGTGAGAGAAAACACTCAGGTGCCCTGTGCCATCGGATTTGGCATCTCCACACCGGAACAGGCAAAGAAAATGGCGGACCTTTCCGACGGGGCCATTGTGGGCTCCGCCATTATCAAGCTGCTGGAGCGGTACGGAAAGGACGCGCCGAAATATATTGGCGAATATGTGAAGGAAATGAAATCGGCCCTGTTATAGAGACCCCCAATAAAAAGGAGGCGCCAATGGAAACTGGGACCGGTTCCTTTTGGGGCTGGGTGGTACCTCCCAATAAAGCCAGAGAAAAAAGCGCCCCCAAAAACCACACCTTGGCAGTGCGGATTTTTGGGGGTGTTTGGTGGGAAACGTTTCCTGTGCGGTGAGGAAGGTGACTATCAGTTTGTCCTTTCAAGACGCCTGTTGGGCTTTGCGGCTGCTGTGCTTTTGACGAAACGCAGGCAGCGCTGCCCGGCCCAGCTCTGTGACGGGACGTATCCACTTTCCTGAATACATATGCACCTGCATCAGGATAAACCGGATGGGCTCGTCGATGTAGCAACAGGCAAAGATCAGCAAAAACGGCGCCTTCCATACAAGACCCGTCAGGCAGACGCAGGGCAACACTACAGCGTACATGAACGAAATCTCCAGAATCGTGCCATAGGCCGCGTCTCCGGCTGACCGGTAGGTGTCGTTCTGCGTCCAGTTGCACATGCGGATTACGGCAGCAACGCTGTAAATCATCAACAGCCCGGTGCCGATCTCCAGGGATTCCCCGGAAAGGCTCATTACGCTTAGCAGTGGCCGATGAACCGCCAGCAGTGCTACGCACAGCACAAAAATGCTGCATCCGCACAGCAGCACAAGCCGCTTGGCCCGCTCGTAGGCGGTGTCCAGTTCCCCTGCGCCTACGCTTTTGCCCACGAGCACCGATGCTGCATTGGAAAAGCCCGAAAAGAAGCCGATGACGAGACCCTCCAGCGTACGGAACACCGCAATAGCGGCGATGGCCTCCTCGGACTGGCGGCCCAGCACAATATTGATTACCATATTGCCCACGCCGATCAAAATCTCGTTGCAGAGGATCGGAAAGCATTTTACGAAATAGGACCGCACAAAGGGCACGTTCCAGCGAAAATGTTTCGTAAAATGAAACAGATACGGATACCCTTGGGCACGGCTGAGAATCAGGATCACCGCCATGTTGACGGCAGCAGCGCAGGTGGTGGCCAATGCCGCACCCCGCACGCCCATTGCCGGCAGACCAAACTTTCCGTAAATGAATACCCAGTTGAGACACATGTTCGTTGCGACAGACGCAATGGCCGCATAAAGGGGAATGCGCACTCGCTCGGTGGAGCGCAGTAGCGCGCTCATTGCCATGGAGATCACCTGCATGGGGTATGCGAATCCCACAATGCTCAGATAATCCACGCCGATGACCTGAATCGCGGTCTTGTCCGTATAGATGTTCATTACCAGTTCCGGTGCCAGCAGCGCAAGGCAGGTGAAGATAGACGTGGAAGCAAGCATACAGACCAGCGTCAGACCAAAGGAACGGTCAATGCCATCCTCGTCCTTGGCGCCCCAGTATTGGGAGAAAAACAGCATGCCGCCCCCCACAAAGCCCCAGTATCCGGAGAACATCAGCGACGAAAATTGGGCACAAAGCCCCACGGCGCCAACAGAGGTTTCACCCAGTGGCGCGATCATCATGGTGTCGACCATGCTTCCTGTCGTGGTCAATAGGTTTTGCAGCGCGACAGGGATGGCGATCACCGCAAGGTTCCGGAGAAAATTTCCCCAGGAAAACCCAGTTTTTGTTTTCAATACCCTCTCTCCATTCCCATTGAATTTCCGCGTAAGTATAGCACAAGTCAATTGTAAACGCAATTCCGTTGTATACTTAAATTCAACAAAAATGGGACAACATTTGTAGAGGGAGCAAGTTGATCAAAGTTATGTGAAAGCCAAAGAAATTTCCGATCTGTTTAGCCGGGAATTCGGCTCTCTGGGGAAGGCTGGGCGTAGTGCTGGTCGATAGCAGCGATGCCGGCCTGGGCATCTCGGTTGAGTAAGGATTGGTAAATGGTTTCGTGGCAGTCCACCAACGCCTGCCATTGGGCGTCGGTGGCAGTGGTCAGAACATTCTCAATGGCAGCTTCACAGAGGCTGGAGACGGCTTTTTGCAGGACGGCAAAAAGACGATTCGCGCTGCACTGGATGAGCGCTTCGTGAAAAGCGGAATCCAAGGTGACCCGCTGGTGGCCGGTAGCTTGCCGCATGCTGTCCACCAGTTTGCCCAGTGGCTCCAGGGTCTCACGCCACTGGGCCTGGGCTGCGGCAGTGGTGCAATCGGCTGTTTGAACAGCCAAGAGCAGGGATTGCATTTCCAGTCCCCGGCGCAGCTGTTGTATCTCATCAAAGTTGCTCTGTTTTAAGAACAGCAGCATGGAGAAAACACTGCTAAAACTCTCGCCAATCTGGTTGACCAGATAGTTTCCCTTGCCATGGACACAGGAGAGTAAGCCCATGTTTTCCAATGTGCGCAACGCCTCCCGAATGGAGTTGCGGCCCAATCCCAGGGTTGCCATCATTTCTCGTTCTGAGGGCAGTTTGCCGCCAAATGCCAGTTTCCCGTCTTGCACCAGTTGCTTGATGTACGCAATCACAGTGACGTATGCTTTTTCCTTGGAATATTCCGTGTCCACAATCTCACCTGCCATGGTTATTGAACAATGCCCCGGATCTTTAGATAGGCTAAAATGACCTCTACAGTGCCATCAACCCCCAAGATACCGCTGTCCAGACAGAGGTCATAGTGGGCAGAGGCGCCCCATTCCTCTTTGGTGTAGTATCGATGAAAAGCTGCCCGGTCGCTGTCCGTTTGCTGGTTCAGCTCCATTGCCTTTTTCAGCGGCAGGTCATAGTCTTCCATGGTTCGTTGGGCTCGAATGTCCTCAGATGCGTGGAGAAAGATACTGACAGCCCGCTCTTGCCCCCGGAAGATGTACCCGCCGCAGCGGCCGATCAACACACAGGAGGTTTTGCTGCACAGCTGCCGGATGCGCCGGAAGGGGATGCGTCCCATGTCATCTTCGGAGTTGATGGTTGCGAGGGCGTAGAGCAAGCTGTTCACGGGCTGTTCCTCGTAAAAGGATTGGACTTCCTCATAATCCGGGGTTCCTTTTGCGATCTGCATCAGTTCTTGCCTCCCGTAGTAGGGAATCCCCAGCCGCTGGGCCAGACGCATGCCAATTTCTCGTCCGCCGCTGCCCGCCTGTCTGCCAATGGTAATGATATAGTTCTCCATCATGCGATTCCTCATTTCTGTCACATAAATTGCGCAAATACAGAGGCGCCAATTACGGTCAAAAGGCCGGCCACTGCAATGGCCAGACTGCTCATTGCCCCTTCAACGGGACCCATTTCCATAGCTTTGGAAGTTCCGACGGCATGTGCCGCGGTGCCCAGCGCCAAGCCTTTGGCAATAGGTTCTTGAATCCGGAACAGCTTGCAAACAATTTCTCCAATAACGCTGCCCAGCACACCGGTGATGATAATCACCGCAACTGTGATGGTCACAATTCCGCCCAGTTCTTCCGATACGCCCATACCGATGGCCGTGGTGATGGACTTGGGCAGCAGCGTCACATACTCTTCGTGGGAAAATTGAAACAGTTTACACAACAGCAACACGCTGACCAAACTGGCCAAGACACCGGAAACAATCCCCGCCGCCACAGCCACCAGGTTTTTCTTTAACAGGGACAACTGCTCGTAGAGCGGGACAGCCAGACAAACCGTGGCAGGCGTTAACAGGTAGCTGATATATTGTCCACCCACATTGTAGCTATCATATTTGATATGGAAAATGGCCAAGACCCCAATGACACAGAGAATGCCAATCAGCAGGGGGTTAAAAATAGCCCTTTTAAACTTTTTTCGCAATAAGAGTCCCACTTCATAGGCAAGTAGACTGATTGCCGCGCCAAAAAATAGAGAATCTGTAAACACAATTTACGCCTGCTTTCCTTCTTTTTTCTTTTTCTCCAGCCGGATAATTGCCTGTGTCACCCGTCCGGTAACTACCATGACGATCACAGTGGTCACCACGGTAATGATGCATACCGGCAGCCAAATCGGCTGTAATACGCCCCAGGATTCCAAAAGTCCTGCCCCGGCCGGAATAAACATGACCGGCATAATTTCAATCAGGAAAACGGCAGTCTCTTTTACGTGTTCTACTTTCACAAGACCGGATTTCAGCGCAATCAACATCAGCACCAGACCATACACACTGGCCGGAATCGGCAGCGGAATGAGAATATGGAGCAGTTCTCCCAAAAATGTAATGAGCAAAATAATACTGAACTGTTTGACATACTTCACAAGCGTTCCCTCTTTCAACTGGTAGTACCAGTTGAATTATAAAGGCTTATTTGAAAATGTCAAGAAAGAAAATGCCAATTTCTGAGAAATTAGGTCGTGTTTTGGTCAGAATTGTAGAATATGTGCTTTCTGTCCTACACCGGCAACCCCAAGCTGGGCAAGGGCAAAGAGAAAGGGATGAGACACCATCGTCTCATCCCTTTCGGAGTCTTTTATTTTCGCAGAATTTGATCCATTGCTTTGCCCTTGGCCAGCTCATCCACCAGTTTGTCCAGATAGCGGATCTCCTGCATCAGCGGGTCCTCGATGGTCTCCACCTTCACTCCGCAGACGGATCCGGTGATCCGCTTTCGATTGGGGTTGGGTGCTGGGGCATTTCGAAAGAAATCTCCGTAAGTGATGCCACTGTCCACTAAGGAGGTCAGCTCATCCTGGCTATACCCGGTGAGCCAGCAGGTGACTTGGTCCACCTCCACCCGGGTGCGTCCTTTTTTCTCTGCTTTGGCCACCAGCAGGGGATAGACCTTTTTCAGTTCCATTTGAAAGACTTTTTCATAGGTCATGTGGTACCTCCTGAGGAAGGGTTCAGTCCTCGTAGTCGATGCGTTCGATCTTGAAGATCACCGGACGGGTGCCATCATTGCAGCAGGTGATCATGGTGGTTTCGTCCTTCATCCAGCCGTGCATGATGGACCCTCCCTGAAGGCCTGCGTAAACATAGCGGGAAATGGCGTCCCAGGCTTCCGAACAGAAAGCCAGCTTGGGTCCCCCTGCTACCTTGTCTGGGTTGCCTTCGGTGTGAACCAGGGTGTTGATCCCCATGTGCCAGAAGTCGTCCCGGCCATCTGCCCGGTAGAACTCAAACACATCTCCCACGTTGTAGACGGAGCATACCCCTGCATAGGGGTTATCACAGTATTCCTGTTGCAGTTCAGGGTACAGCTTTTTATCCAGAACTGTTACGCGCACCTTGTGTTTCATAGTCAGATCCTCCTCTGTAGGTCGTTTCGAGCCTATGGGAAAGCTTTGGAAGCGGTCCCTTTTTTCTATCATAGCATGGGAGCAGGGGAAGAACAAGGGCACCTTTTGGAAGAAGATTTTTTGCGTATGTTCTTTTGAAACATGGCAGATAGCGCTCCTGTTCCTATGGTATCATACAAGCAAGGAGAAAGGGCGAAAGGGCTGTGTGTTCAGTGTATGCATGTCGGCTCCTACGACAACGAGCCTGCCACCTTGGCCGCCATAGAGGAGTATGCCAAATCCCAGGGCTTGGAGCTGGACTTTGGAAAAAACCGCTTTCACCACGAGATCTATCTCAGCGATGTGCGGCAGTGCCAGCCGGTGAGGAAGGTGATCTTGAAACAGTTGGAACAGCACGCGGGCCAGGCTCATGTCCATGGCAATGAGGTACAGCAAACTTTGGCTGGGAAAGGGAGAAAATCTATGTATCAATACAAAACTTTGGAAGATAGTTCATATGAACAACTGGCGGAGTGTTTTTGTCTGGCATTTTCAGATTACTATTTCCCCATGGCACTGTCTCCTGAGCAGCTGCGTGGGGTTTTGGAACAAAGCGGTGTGGACTTGGCGCTGTCTTATGGTGCTTTCATGGAGGGTAAGCTGGTGGGGTTTATTTTTAATTCCAGCAGCCTGTATCACGGGCAAAGGGTTGTTTTTGATGTGGGTACCGCGGTGATCCCGGAACATCGGGGGAAGGGCGTTTTCCACCAGATGTTTCAAATCATGGAACGTCAGCTTGTCCAGGCAAAGGTAGAAGCCTATTATTTGGAAGTGCTGAAACAAAACGAGAGGGCCATTCAGCTGTATCAAAAACACGGGTTTGCTGTGGACCGGGAATATGTTGTTTTGCAATCGGGGGAGGGGACTGTCTGGAATATCCAGTTCCCAGGGAAAGAGTGTGAGTTCTCCCAATTTGACTTCTCTGCAGTGTCAAACTGCGTTACAGTGAAACCTTGCTTCGAGCATTCCACCGGTGTGCTGCAAAAGAATCCCCACCTCTACGGTGTACGATATATCCGGAAAGGAGATAAAATTTCAGCCTTCTGTGTGTATGCCAAAGAAAATGGGTCAATTCTTCAGCTTGGCTACCAGGAGTTGCCGTCTTTGAAATTGATTGTGCAGAGCTTACTTTCCACCTTTTCCAGCATCGGTGTGAAAAATCTTGATACTTCTTACCCGCAAGTGCTGGAGCTGTTTGATTCACTTCATTTCCAAGAGGTGACACGGCAGTTTGAAATGAGCAAACAGCTTGGCCCTTCGATGGAGTCTCAGTTGGGATGAAAAGAAGTTTTTCTAAACCATATATCAAGAAAAAAGAAATCGCGCCCCGGATTTTTTCGGACGCCAGAGAAGCGCAGTCCACAGACAGAAGGAGTGTGATTGATGCGGATTCCCAAAACTCCCATGGACATCGGTAGATCGGAAGAGCGT